>Ga0101944_10000136_pt1 | contig 247842 bp, 208 predicted proteins | sample DewCreD2012metaG_FD_75245 | JGI IMG/M metagenome (GOLD analysis project Ga0101944, IMG submission 75245) | Hot spring sediment bacterial and archeal communities from British Columbia, Canada, to study Microbial Dark Matter (Phase II) - Dewar... ...
CGCCAGGACTCCAGGGTTGCATCCAGCAGCGCAGCTGCCCGGCTGACCACAGAAGATGAAACGCTGGAGCCACACAACTGCTCGACAATGGTGCTCACTTTGCGGGTGGATACGCCCTGGACATACATCTCGGCTAAGGTCAGGGTGAGTGCCCGCTCGCTGCGTTGTCCTTTTTCCAGCGCTTCCGGGTAGAAGCCGCCTTCGCGGACCTGGGGAATGTCCAGCGTGATTTCACCCAGGCGTGTCTTGACCGTTTTTGGCTTGTAACCGTTGGCGTGACCCCGACGGTCTGGTGTATGTTGGTAAGGTGCTGCTCTCAGATACTGCTGACGCTCGGCCTGCATGGCGGCGTTGATCACGATCCGGATCAGTTCCGGTAGAACATCAAAGCCTTGGGAGGCAATTTGCTCCAGCAGTTCGGATGGTAAGGTAAAATCGCTTTGGTAGGTCATGGTGTCCTCCTTTTTTGGTGTGGTAACCTGAAGGATACACCAGACCTACCGCTTTTTGGCGGTCAGAAATTACAGAAACAAGGATACACTACTACGGTGTCCGCTTCGTCTACTGGGTTGCAATAAGCAACAGTGACCATGGTCCTCTTCATGGTGAATCTGGAAAGAAAAACCTTAGACCCTGCCTAAACGCAGGGTCTAAGATATGTCAAACGTGAGAAGGCACTGTGATCGTTACAGGTTGGCAATGATGTTGCTGAAAACGTTGCTGATGGCCGGGCCCAGGATGACAAGAATAACGATCACAACAATCGCGACCAAAACAATGATCAACGCGTACTCCACCAGACCCTGACCTTTCTCCTTCGGTGCGAACAACATGGCTTTCACCTCCTTTCCCTTCAAGTTTTTCAGTGTTGACTGCGTTTGATTACATTATACAGAATCCAATTAAATTTTGCAATAGGAAATTTTTGAAATTTACCTTGCAATTATGCAAATCCCGCATTAGACATAAGCGGAATTTGAAATGTGATTCGGGCTCCCTGTCCCGGCAGGCTGCTGATATCCATATATCCACCCAGGAGTTCCACCCGATCTTTGATCATGCTCATTCCCAGGTTACTTTTCTCCGACAGCGCCTCCAGGTCTATACCTTTGCCATTATCGTCAACACTGACCTTGACATTATTCTCGCCAATATCCATTTCGACCAGAATCTTACTGGCGTGACTTTCACGCACAGCGTTACCCACCAGCTCTTGAACGGCGCGGAAGATCATTACCTCAAGATAATTTTCCAGCCTTCGTTCTACCCCGGTGATGGAGAGATGAACATCAACGCCGGTCTGCTCTTTGATGGCATCCAGATAGCGCTTGATGGTGGGCGCCAGACCGAGATCATCCAACATCATTGGGCGCAACTCGAAGATAAAATCTCTAATTTTCTGGAAGGTAGTGGTTGCTGATACCTTCAGGTTCTCCAACTCTTCGCGCGCCTTTGCCTGGTCCAGATCGAATAAGCGCATGGCGATTTCGGTTTGCAAGATGAAATTCGAGAGAGCCTGGGCGGGACCGTCATGCATCTGACGGGATAGACGCTGTCGCTCTGCCTCCTGCGCCTGGATCATCATCTCTACAGTCTCAACTGTGGCTTTCGTGGCGCGCACGCGGTTCGCGCCTGGCGTTACACTTTCCAACAAATTTAAAACACGCCCCAGTGCCGCAATATGCCTCTGTAGATGAGCATGATCACTCTGCAATTTCTCCAATTGCCCTCTCATTACAAACAGGCGCTGTTGTGCATCGAGAGCATTATCATAAGCCTGGCGAATATCCCCTCTGGGCAATCCATCAAATTGGCTTTGTACTTGCTGCAGATGCGCTGAGATTGAGGCGTTTCGCTGAGTTAACCTGCTCACTTCCAACTGGCTGTGCTCCAACATCAGCTCTATCTCAGCCAGCTCACGTTTGGCTTGTTCATATTCTTCCTGTATTTCGTTCTTGAGAATATCCCACTCGCTGACCTCATCCTGTGGTTTCGAGGCTACCATCGCTGTACTCCTGATTTTTGATATCCTGATCATACAAACGCACCCATCCCCTCTTGAGTGCATAAACTGTAGCCTGCGTCCGATCTTCGACACCCAATTTCCGCAATATGGATGTCACATGATTCTTGACCGTTTGATGACTGATACCCAACAGCACTGCAATCTCTTTATTACTCAACCCCCTTGTGACGTGATTCAAAACTTCCATCTCGCGACCGGATAATGGCTGGTATGGCTCACCCGGATCACTATACGGTCTCAATACTCCATCCAGGTGGGAGGAGATCCAGCTTTGAAGTTCGAAAGTGGTCAACACCCGCCCACCGTAGACATATCTCCCGGCGACGACATGCCGGATCACATTGATCAGATCCTCTGGGCTGACATCCTTGGTGCAGTAAGCAGCAGCCCCAACGCGCATAGCGTGGAGACGTTGTTCAGTGTCGTCATAAGCGGTGAGCAACAGCACCCTTGTCGATAGTTTCTCGTAGACGATCTGGCGGGTCAATTGCTGACCGTTCAATCCAGGAAGGTTGACATCCACGATCGCCACAGTGGGTTGATATGCCCGAATCAGAGATAATCCCTCTTCCCCGGATGAAGCCTGCCCCACCACGCGAAAGCCTGTCTCCATGGACAACGCGTCAGCCACCCCTTGCCGAAAGAGGGGGTGATCGTCCACAATCACGATCGAGATGACATCCATCTGCCTCGCCAATCACTCATCCGCTCAATAGCTGAGAGTATAGCACAGGTAGTTCAACCGGCAACAAACATATCTTTAAGGATTAGCGCCACTTGTACACAACCATGTTTTCACCACCCAGCTCAGGACTGAATTTGCCGTTCGTCTGATATACAGGCGTAGCTTGAAGCGTCAACCTTGGATACCAGCCCGGAAAAGTAACCAGATAGGTGGCGCCTTTCTGATCCAAATATTCCGCAAGCTGGTCTTCGTCTCGCAGAAATGGGATCACTTCTGGCGATACCAACCCGGCAAGGTCTAACAACTTTCGCTCGCCGAAGTAACCGATGGCGCCAATATCGTGAGCTGCAATCACCGCTTCTGCTTCGGTATTTTGAGCCAGCCAGCGAGCTGTGTCAACCATCTCACTCTCGATCAACGCCACGTCTCTCCCATAAGCCCTCGCCCCGAGCAACCAAAATGCAACCAGCACCAGGCTGGTTGCTATAAACCAGGCGCGGCTCAGCACCCGGGAAAGCATCCTCGGCGAGCGAACGTTGATAAGTTGTATCAGACCTGTGAAACCCCAAAGGAAATAAACCGGCATCATAGGGATCACGTAGCGACCATGCTGGTATGTGACCGGCAACCGCAGCGCATACAGGCAGAGATAACCTACAGCCCAGGCAGGGGCGATCAAATACACCCAGGAGCGACGGAGGATTAACCTTCCGCAGAAGAACATGAAGCCCGGCAACAGACATACGCCTACACCAATCAACGGAAGAGCGGCTTGTTCGGCTAATCTGATCAAGAGCGGCATCGAGCGTTCAATAGCATACTCCGTCTGTTTGGCGTAAAAGGTGTTGGGGAACCAACTTCCACCCACTTGCCAGTTGAACCAGACGTATGCGCCTGTCGTCAACGCAAGCCCCGCCACTAACAAGCAAAATCCACCGACTTTCTGGCGCAAACCGACGGGAGCGAGCGTCAGCGCCAGCATGGCGGGAAGCGCCAGGGTTATACCATCCGGACGAATCCAGGCGCTGGTGCCTATCAACAGACCCACAAGCATCCAGGAGCGACGCTCGCCGGATAGATATATCAGCAGGAACAATACCACAAGGCTGAAGAGCAGCGTCTCCATACCCGAAGCTGCCGCCCAAACCAGGTGCCATTCGAAAACCAGCATCAGCCCTGCCGTCATTGCCAGGGCTTGACTTCCGTCTGGGCGAAGCAGCCTGAAGTATCGATAGCCGGAATACGCCATCCCAGCTAAGAGCAACCAGCCCAGAACGTAAGTCCAAAGATATGGCGCACCTGGCAGATAGTATCCTGGAGCCAGCAAAAAAGTCCATAATGGCGCCGTCGAACCTCCAGATAGACTTCCAGGGATGAAAGCCCATTCTCCACGCAAAGCCAGATTCCTTGCGTAGGTCTGATGAATCCAGGCGTCATCCAGCGGAAAACCAATGCGGTAGGTCAGGCAGCCAGCACATATATAGATGCCCAATGATAGACCTGCAGATAGCAGCAAGAGCACGCTCGCTTTTTTATCGGAAAGCATGGTAGTCATTCCCAAATGATCTGGAACACGTGCGCTCCATCTACCTCAGCCAGGTGATTCAAACATGACTGATTCTCAGGATGGGTGTAGAGGGCGGCTAACCCTGCCGGATGATTTATTTCGAGGATCATGTATCCAGCAGCATATTGCTGCGCTGCGCGACAGACCGTCTCAACCCCGCCATTCGGAATTGCAATCGCAGAGCGACCACTCGCAACATAGTATCCAGGAGGATTGTTCACCAAGACAATGTCATCCGGATTTGCCCCCAGCGTCCGCAGTTCTTCTTCTATGCGCACATATCCTCGCCAACTTTGATCCCAAATCGGCGCCCGAAAATCCTCTCCAATCACCCGTTTACCCACTGCAAATACGCTGAGAAACACAGAAAGCACAATCAGACTGACCGAGAAGACCAACCTCGCCTGCTGAGCATTCCAACCTCTGTTACGCGCGCCCCAACGAATAAAGCCCTCCAATCCCGTCGGCGCTACCGCCCATAAGAGTGGTTGAAATGCAGCTCCCGAATGAAAAAACCCGCCCCGCCATCCAACGAATGGGAAAACCACCGTCATGATCAAAAACACCAGGCACCAACCCAGCAAACCGATCCTCACCCGAAGCTGACGGCGGTTCAGCCAAAAACCAATGCCGATTAGAGGCGCCAGATAGATCTCCCCTTGAACAACCAATGCAGTCTGGATATTTTGCCACAAGGCATCCAGTCGGGCGCGCCCTATGGCTGCCAGACCGCTCGACCACCAGCGCGCCGGGGTCACTAAAGTCGCTGGATAAGAAAAAAGTTCATCGTAGTCCAGCAACCAGAGCGTTTTCCAACCCCCAACGCTCAGTGGGGTGCCTGTTTCAAGATAGTTCCGCAACATCCAGGGTCCAAAGGCAATGCCATAGCCAAGCAAACAAAGCAGATAGTGAATCAACTTGAGGCGCCCGGTTACGAACGGAGTAGCTGGATTGAGGTCACGCACATATTCGCCAACCCGCTTGTTGACAACAAGCATTGAAAGTAATAACCAGGTCATTCCATCTGCCCGGGCAAGGTGCATTAATCCAGCCAAAACTCCCAGGCTCAATGCTTGAAGTTTTACACCCATTTTATTGCTACCGTTCGACATCAGAAAAAAACCAGCGCCAAGCAGCATGGCAATGCCAAACGAATCGGTCGTCCCAAGATAGGAGAGGTAGAAGCCTGGTAGCATTGCGAGGCAACCAGATAGAATTGCACTGGCACGCTGTCCGGTGAAAGAATAAGCCAACCAAGCCGTCGCAATTGGAATCAGGATAGCAATTAGCAAGAACCCGATTCTTGCAGCGGCAAACGTATCTGAGCCCGCCAGCCTCATCCCCAGGAATGCCAGTATGGACGAAAGCGGCATCCAGTACGTATGCGAGGGATGCGGCAAGCCTTGCGGATCATCCAGATAATTCCACAAAAAGGGCTCGCTGAAACCAAAACCATGATACAGCCGCAAACCTCCAGCATAGTAATAATCCGCGTCCATGTATCCTGGCGAGTTCTGAAACAGGCTTACACTCAGCATAATCGCCGCGCTTACAACGCCGAGAAAAAGCCAGTGGCGGATCTTCATGGTTGTAGAGCGTAAAGCTGATAGGCGCCGCCAAAGTCTTGCAGCGCAGGCAGGTGCGCCAGTAAATCCTCTAAGGCGAGCCAGTCAGAGGTGGTATAGCGGGGATCATCGGCGCGGACGAACTCAGCGCCCATCCGATAATAGAGTATGTGGGTGAAATTCGCTCTCCAGTCTTGCAAGATTACTTCGGGACGAGCGAAGCTCGCCAGGTCGCGATGCCAGCGGTCGAGGATTTCGTCGGGAACGCACTTTGGCTGGCAGTAATAGCTGCGAGGCTCCCATAACAGTAGCACTCGCGATTGGTCTGGCAACGCCCGAATCGCCTGCATTGCCAGAAAATACCAGCCGAGATTTTGTTCCAGATATTGCTCCTGCGATTGAACTCCCACCAAGACGCCCAGCGGATGGCGGCGAACAGTTTCGTTGGAATACTGTATTAATGTCAGACCCATAGACAGGGCAATCATCGTTCCGATAATCCGTCGCAGGCGTAAGCCAGGCAGACGCACCGAAGCCAGTGCCTGAAACCCTGCACCAGCCAATACGGCTATGGCTGGAAAAACAACAAAATACAACCGTGACTGAATTAAAAAGCCAGAGAGCCGGCTGGCGAACATCCAGACCAGGAGACCAATCAAGCCTATAGAACCGGACAACCGGAGCCCTGCTCGTTGTTCTCGAGATTTGTTTTTGTACCCCAGGAAAGCAAATGGACTGAGCGCCAGCAGTAAAGGGCTAATCGAGGCGCTGAAGCCAGGCGCTCCCTCAAAACCTTCCACTGTTGCAGTCACCGGCAAGAGCAGGGCAGTCGCCCAATCCCCCCAGGCTGGCAGGTGGTAGTACCTCAGGCGAAGGGCGTCCATGCTTCCCGAGGGGAAAAAGAAAGGGTAAACCGGATTTATAACCGCAACCGCGTTCTTAATCAGCCAGGGCGAGAAGACGAACACAGCAGGTAGCAGATAATGCGCCAGGTCACTCCAGAGCCGAGATTTTCCATGCCCGCGCCGGAGATTCACCGCCATAACCACCACCATCATTGCGAGTGTCAACGCGCCGGCGGTGTACTTGGTACCTGCCGCTAGACCCGAAAAAACGCCTGCCCAAATCAATTCCCGCCGCCCGCTCTTCAGATACCAATCGCCGAGGGAAGCCAGACCAGCCACTCCAAACCAGACCGTGAACCATTCCACATAGCCTGAAGGGAGCAGGACGACAAATGAATAACCGCTCAGTAATGCAGCGACCGCCACCCAGCCTGCAGCGTGGCTGATGCTTTCGGTAACGTAACCAAACAAGCCGAGTAAAGCCAGCGCACCCGCAATCCAGCCGGTCACAGTTGCTGCACTTGCGCCCCCCAAGCCCATCAGCCAGGTATAGATGATTTCAACCACCTGTGGCATCCCCCAGAACATCAACTCTGGCATGTAGTGCACTCTGCCGCGCAGCAGATATTCCTGCGGTATGGTTAGATGATACACCAGACTATCGAACGTGATGGGCGGCGCCAGGCTCATCAGCAGGGAGAGGACCAACATCCCGCCGATCTCAAGAGCCAACAATTTTCCGAGCTTCCCACTGCTGAACCAGACATGAACACATGCACGCCAATCGCTCAGCCACTCATAGATGCCTCGCCGCAAGAGAAGAGCCAAAAGGACAAGCACAACCCAGCAAAGCAAGGGATTGATACCAACCACAGTTCCTAAAACCAACCAGCCGATGCTTATACATCCCATACCGGCGGCTGCCTGCATCGAGACTCTGATAAGCGGATTCGCCCAGCATCCCGCCCGCAGGTGCCTGCCTAACCCGCCTGCCACAAGCACAACCGCCAGACTGACCAGCAGCACAAATAGATTTCGCCCCAACTGGCTGATATTTTCTAATGAAAATGGCTTGTGACCTGCATAATAAAAGCCAAATACGAGGGACAGCCAGCAAAGCGCGGCGCTAAATACCACCCAGCGATACCATTGGCGACTCATGGATGCAATCTGTAAACCTCTACATCCTGAACCTGGTAAACTTTTTCCAATTCGTAGCCAAAGTCAACCCGACCAGCCATCTCTCTCTCATACGGACCCCACACGATCCATTGCACACCTTCCTGCTGAAATCGGCGCATATCTCCCCGTCCAGCAAATAACTCCATAACCCTTTCAGCTTTGATCGGGTAATTGATGGTCTCGATGGGATGACCCCAATAAACGGGCATGCCTAACCTGGCTGCCAACAACTGGGATGTGCGTTCTGCGCCGAGAACAACTTCCCCCCTCTCACTATGATCCCCCAGCCAATCCAGCGCGCTGATTAGAGAAGCGGGATCATAAAGTTCTTCACTGCCAGAGAATGCCCGCAAGACAACGCTGAAGCTCAATAAAAAAGAAGATATCGCGCTCAGCCCAATCAATCCAGCCACTAGCAACCTCAGCTTTGTTGAAATCCACGAAGGATTTCGAAAGGTCGAGAGCATATTTTCGGTTTGTCTTAACCCATAAGTTGAAAGCATCGCCAGTGGCAATGTCAGACAAAATACAAACCTGCGCTGGAGGCTTGTAGGGGAAAATGACAGAAGCATTGCTCCCAGGATCCAGGCGACAGCACCAAAGATCATTGGCACATTATCATCGCAATCATGGCAAGCTGAAGCTTTCAAATCCGATAGCAGGCGCCAAATTCCCAGACCACCTGACAACCAGAAGAACAGGTAACCCCAAAGGTAATATTCCAGCGGCGGTGAGAGGGTAATATTTTGGGCGACAAAGCTCCTCCAAACAGGGGAAGAACGGAATACCCAGGCATTGTAGATCAGCAAAGGCATCTGACTGATAGCCAGCACCAGCAAAGCGCTGAACTCGTGCACTCGAAGGTGTCGCTTAATCCTCCAATGCCCCAATACCATTCCCAGGATCGTCAGATCGGCAAGGATGGGGGCATACGGCTGAATGAACTGCATCAGAACCCCCAGAATGCAAGCCAGTAACAACCAACCTGACGAGCGTCCGCGCAGATACGCCAGGAATGCGCATATCATCCCTGCTATCAGGGTGATGATCAACGCAAAGTGAGGGAAGGTAACCAGGCTGAAAAATATATAACCATCTATCAGCCAAAAATCAATTGGGGAAATGTCCGCCACAGGTTGCTTCCCAAGTAAAATCTGTAACCAACCGACGCCAGACCCAAGTAGCGCCAGCAGGTAGCCCGTTCTGCGCCAGAATGGTTGACTGAACAAGAAGGCAAACACAAGATAAATTGCCATACAGGCTGACAAACCGAAGAAGATGCGCGCCGCCTGATATACAATCGGCAGGCTGATCCCCAGCCTGCCGGCAACCTGTCCGAGAGCGACATAACCCAACTTGACATAAGCACCGGGGTGTGACTCACTGGTGAACAGAAAACGATATTGCCATTCTCCACGCGCTCCCAGGTGCATACTCGCCAGGTGGACGGCGTAGTCGGGACGATCAAACACCGCCCCATTAAAGACGCGGTCAGGGGGTTGAAAGATATAAGCAGCTAGGTAGGGCGCGCTGGAGACGAAAAGCACCAACCCAGAGAAAAGCGCCGCCCACAACCATTCTCTTCGCTCAATTTCAGGCATGTACGCCGACCTTGAAGCCATCACCGGATGAACTGGTAGAGGCGGACGTCGTCCCAGGTTTCGACTCCCTGCAACTGATAATGCTCTTGTAGCCACTCTAAGTGGGGATGAGAGGCGTAGCCCTGTTGGTGATATTCCTCAATCGCTCTTGTGAATATCACAAACCAGACGCGCTGAGCTTCGCCGACCGCGTCTTCAACGCTGGGTCGCGCGTACAGCCCTAAAGTTTTTTGCGTGGGCTCGGCTAGGGTATCAGCCCCACTTCCCGGCGGATCATCAAGATATTCCTGGGGAAGTTGCCGGGCGTAGAAGACCGAGGGAAGCATGGTCAACTTATTCGAGTGCAGGATGACATCCCCCGGGATGAGTCGGGTTTCTAGCGCTTGCATCATCTGCGGATAGGGTGCATATGGGAAGCCACGATAAGTGAGATGCTGGTAATAACCTGTGCCGAAGGCGAGGATAAGAAGAACTGCTGTCACCCTTTGGATGGGAATTGCCAGATCGGTCTCAACGAGCGCCCAGGCAAGCCAGAGCAAATACATCACGCCCGAGGCTATTAACGCACGCTCGATATATACAGGACGCCATTGCGAGAACAAGAAGAGCAAGGACGCCGGTACAATGGCGAGGTAGAGAAACCATAATCCCGCCTGGTATCCTGGCAACCGCAGGCGATAAGCCCGCAACGTCTGTCTCCCCGCGATCATACAGCAAAAAATCGCAACGAACAACGCGCCCGGCAGCCATGCTTCAGGCAAAGGTAAATTCGTGGTAAAGCTGAGCAACGTCGTCACCACACGGTCAAAACCTGGTCGACTGGTCCAATAATCGCTTTGCACCCTGGCAAACTGCCCAGGCAAATGGAGCAACCAGGGTAGATAGAACAACCCCGCCAGGCTGCCAGATAGCAGCGTGTATAAGAGATATCTCCAATGTCTATATAAAACCGAAGTGAGTGCCAACGGTAATAAGTAGAAGAAAGCCAGATTATGTGTATATTGCGCCAGCGCACTGGAGCAGGCAAAGATGCCCCACCAATACCAGCACCCGTTATGCACACCCTGCCAAAGCGCCCAGCTAGCGAGCATAAGTAGCAAAGCCAGCAACGCATACATACGTATTTCTTGGGCATAGTGAATCTGAAAGGGGGAGATGGCTGTCAGTATGGTTGCCGGTATGGCGACCTTTGGCAATCCAACACTCTTTGCCAGCAGGTAAACCAGCAAGATTACGCCCATGCCGAATAGGATGGAGAGGGCGCGCACCGCCAATAAACTCTCTCCGAACAAACGCATCCATCCCCAGAGCAGTGTGTAATAAGCCAGCGGGTGTACGTCGGCTGAGACGCCATTGACCGGCGTCAGCGTGCCTGCAAGCATATCCTGGATTCCCTTTTCCGAAAAAAGGATCGCAAAGGCTTCGTCATACCAGATCGGACGTGTGGTGCTGGCAGCAAGCCTTAAGGACAACCCCAGCAATAAGGCGGAAATGAGGACAATCGTATGCCTTTCACGCCATTGAGATTGTGTGGATGGGTGCATTTCTGGCACAAGACTCCATCACTCACTCGAGAATTTCTTTACCGAGCTCCTCCAACATCAGCCTTGGCGGGCGGATCGCCCACCACCGCACCCACCACAAGCCTATCAGACAGAAGAAAGGCAGCGGCAGGTACATGATGGGTTGCTCTACATTCCCTTTCACCGTTGCCAGGAACAATGCCCACAGACCAACACCAAGGGCGAGCAAGCTGAACCAAACCAGCGCTTTTCCAGAAGCCCCCCAGCGCCGTTCCCAGATGGAGAATACCAGATACAAGACCGGGGTTAACATCACATAGTTGGTGGTAGCCGTCCGCGTTACCACCAGATTGGTGATCACCAGGGTCAACAACGCTGTCCACATAAAATGGCGGGCATCCTTCCTCAAGCTGATCAGCCATTCCACAACCAGATATCCCAAAAATAAAGTATGCAGAAAAAAGCTGACAGGCTTGCTCAGACCGGGCATTGTATTGGCGATGATCGAAAGCGGAGAGCCGATGTTGGTATAGTTTGGATAATCGAGCACCTGGCGCAGCATCTGAACTGGCCAATCTGGCATCAGAGCCAGGAAAATGCCGAATTGAATCAGCAAGCCTGAAAAGACCCCCCACCAAAGCTCCCAGCGCCGCACAGATATGCCCCATAACACAATGTAGGGCAGAATCATAAAACTCATTTGCGGTTTTGCGATCGTCAGTGAAAGCAGCAAGCCCGCGACGAAATCTTGTTTCTTTTGAATCAATAACAACCCCAACGCGATCAAAAATGCATTGACGGCAGCAAATTGACCGATAATCACCGTCCGGGCAGCGTGATACCATACAGTCGAAAATAGCAAGATGATGGCGGTTTTCCAAAGCGGCAATTTCCAGCCCGCCAATCGGATGCTGACCACCGCCAATCCGAACAGGCTCAATTCCAATACCGTCATCCACAAGGCTCGCGCCAAGGGATATTCCAATAAGCCGAATGGCCCAAAGAAGATCATCGAGGTTAGCGGATATACGAAATGATTCTTATCTTCTCCACGCGCTGGATTTGCCGGATGACCATAGATTATCTGCTGCGTCGCCAGGCTGACCCGCTCATCGTATGGGCTGATCCCCTGAACCAACCAGAAACGCGCCCCCATCCAGCGCGCCAGAAAATCATTGCCTCCAGGATTTTCGATTGTAAAGCGGTAGTTTGCGTAGGTCAGACCGGCAAGCGCCAGCCCGATCACCACAATTATCAAGATAATCGTAAGGGTATGTTTCATCTACTCACGCTTCCATAAGTTAATGAGGCATCAGCGTCATTTCTATATTATCTCTCGAGACCACAACCAGCCAAGCAGGATCAAGAGACAAGTTCTGAAAGTAATTGTTACCCACAATAAATCTTGATAACCACGAGAGAGGATCACCGGCCACTCCAGCAAATTAACCAACGTCAGAGTGAAACTGAGAAAAATTGCCTGGTCTTCTCGCAGAGTCAGGAGGATCAGCGGCAACAGGTACAGAATCCATTGAGGGCTCCACCCAGGCGACCAAAGATAAAAGATGCACCAGGTCAAACCGATGAACGCCAGCGCCTTATGGAAATTGTCCAACCTGGCGCGCCAGAAAATCCAGGCTCCGAGCGCCAGCATGGGCAGCAAAATCACCAGCGGAGAAATACGGGGCGCGTTTCCGCGTAAACGGTATGCCAGCGCAGGGTCCAGACGCTCTATGAGTGGTCCAAGGTTGCCGGTAAGATAATTTCCATCGAGCAGCGCCCAGATAGTCTCCCAGGAGCCCTTGCTCGCCTGCGAGGCAAGCGAAGCCAGCGTGTAAGCAGGGGACGCCAGGTAAAACGCGAAATAAGTGGCTGCCAGGACCCCCAATGCAACACAGGTGAAGAGAACAGCCTTTGGCTTTGATATCCATTTCCAGGCAGCGGGCAAGAGCAACAATGGGAATAATTTGGTCAACGCCCCAAGTGCTACAGCGGCTCCACCCATAACAGCTCTTTGCCGATACAAGCCCCAGACGCCGAGAAGCACGAAGAACACCGCCAACGGGTCAAAATACCACCAGCCATACACCAGACACAGCGATAGCAAGACATACACCCAGATTCGGCGCTGTGACTCTGCGGCATCGAATAACTCCTGTGAAAGACGCACAACGAAGTAAATTGTACCCGTTTGCGCTAACGTGAGAAACAGCACTAACAGATAATCATATACGTGCTCTCTGGAGCCAGCCAACTTTAATATTGCTAAGGAGAGATAAGGAAAAAGCGGTGGAAACTCCACCCAATGATCAAGATACGGCCAGCCTATTCGGGCAAGATTGTAAAAATGCTTGAGGTCGCCAAGCCCTTGTAACCCATCCAAGGGAATTGCGATTATCATTGTGAGACGGGCAAGGAAAAATACGGCAGGTGGAAACCAGTTTTTTTGTGAAATAGAAGTCTGCATTGGAGCCGCTTTATGCTGAAGGATACAGATAACCGAATAGCCAGAGGAGTGGTTTTCCTAGGACTGGTCATCACCTTACTGGGTAGTATTTTCCATTATAAGTTCGGTTATACGCATACCGACCTCTCTGGACACGCCTGGGGTAGCGATGACGCTTACATCTCCTTCCGCTATGCCAGGAATCTGGCACAAGGCAAGGGGCTGGTTTACAACTCCGGTGAACGGGTGGAAGGCTACTCAAATCTACTGTTTACCTTGATGCTTTCTCTGGCTTTCCGAGCCGGCGCGCAAGATGATGAGGTCATTCTGATTGCCTTTGTACTAAACCTTTGTGCAATCCTCGTCGCATACCAAGTTTTTTACAGGTATCTCTCAAGTCGCTTCCCTTCTACTTATTATCTTGGTTTGATTGGCTTTGCATTGAACCCTCTGATTTGGTTGTGGACAGCCTCCGGACTAGAAACCGCTTGGGTTTTTCTGCTGCAACTGGCTCTGTTTGTTGCTGTGGAAAATCACTTGCACGATCAAACCAGAGCTGGCGCATTTTTGATAGGTGCAATTGCCATCGCCCTGACACTGATGCGCGCCGACGGCTTTATCGCTCCTCTCATCATCCTGGTATATTTGCTTGCGCGAAAAAAGTGGACTGCGGCATTGTCGTTAGCGTCATGCATGCTCGTTACCCTGATTTTTCTTACTGTATGGCGTCTGATTTACTATGGCTCTCCGTTGCCAAACACGTATTACGCCAAAGTTACCGGATCTATAACGCAGCGCTTGTTGCATGGTTTGGGATTGTTGGCATATATGATCTCCAGAAATGGCTTCATCATCTATCTCGCTGCCCTGCTTCAATCAGCCTGGATCTGGCTAAATCATAATCTCGTACATCGGAACATGACAAAGGCATCCCTCCGCCTGGAGTTTTTCTTGGGTCTCGGCTGGCTTGGATACTGGTTGCTCATCGGCGGTGACAACTATCTGGAACGGTTTCTGATTATCCTCATACCCTTCGGTCTGATTGCTCTATTGCATCTCGTTCAAGGTTGGGCAGTCCTGCCGGCGCGCTTCCTGCCATTGTTGCTTGCTCTTCCATTGCTGCCATTGATCACCGACACAAGGTTTCACTACCTCCCACAAAAGTACGATCGCTGGATTACGCTGGGACACTTCCTGGCGGAACACCATTCAGCAGCTACGCTTGCCATCGACGCTGCTGGTAAGGTACCCTATTTCTCAAATCTTAAAACAATTGATATGCTTGGATTGAACAACTACACCATCAGCCGACACCGCGTCACCTACTATATTCCAGGCTGGTACAAGTTTTACCCAGAATACGTATTTTCCCGTAAACCTGATTTGATTGCTGCCTGGTTCCCTGCTGAAACGACGTACAACTGTCTCCCATTAGATCTATCACTTGGTCTGACACAAATAGAATACGAACAACATGGATATAGACTCAGGTATCTTTTGTACACCGGACAAGTATCGCAGATTCAAGACATCCTAGACGTGAGCCAGCTCGAACCTGTTGCGATTTGTCAACAAATTCAAGCGGGTTATCGCTATGGCATCCTGCAGAAAATGCAACCATAGCCATCGTGGCTCCATCCAAAACATCCACACTTGACTCTGTCCTACAGTTACTCCTGCCCCAAAAGGCTATGTAGAATATCCTGGAGAGCTTGATCCAGGGTCATCCCGGGTTTCCATCCGGTGTATCGAAAGATCTTGGTGATATCCGGCACGCGTCTGCGCATATCTTCGAACCCAACCGCGTAGGCTTCATCATAGGGAATGAACCGCACCTGATCCCGCGCCTCGATCGCGCCCGTTACTATTTTATTTTCTCGCACAAGCTGCAATATCTTTAGAGCCAGGTCAATGATGCGCACCTCCTCTGTCGAACCGATGTTGAACACTTCCCCAACCGCATCCGGACAATTTGCCAAAGCCAGGATGGCTTCTACGGCATCCCTCACATGTAAAAAACAGCGCGTCTGATTGCCGTCGCCATAGACAGTAAGTGGTTCGCCCTCGATCGCCTGGTTGAGAAAGCGCGGGATTACCATCCCATATTGACCGGTCTGACGTGGGCCAACCGTGTTAAACAAACGAAATATCACTACCGGCAGCCCTTTTTCACGATAGTAAGCCAGGGCGAGGAACTCATCCACCATCTTCGAAGCTGCGTACGCCCAGCGGCTGCGCGAGGTTGGACCAAGCACGACATCGTCATCCTCGCGGAATGGCGTTTGATTGCCTTTCCCATACACTTCAGAAGATGAAGCGATCAACACCTTTGCCCGATAGCGGAGCGCGGCTTTCAACACCGCTTCGGTGCCCATCACATTGGTTTCGATGGTGTGCACTGGTCGGTCGACGATTAACATTACACCTACCGCGGCTGCCAAATGAAAAATCACATCGCATTCGCTCGCCAGACGATCCAGCACAATCTGGTTGGTGATCGAATCAATGGCAAAGCGAAATCGGGGATACTTTACCAATGGGGCGATGTTCTCATAGCGACCAGTCGATAGATCATCTATCACCGTCACCTGATAGCCTTCAGCCAGGAGGGATTCGGCTAGGTGCGAGCCAATAAACCCTGCCCCACCGGTGATTAATGCTCTGTCAAAGCTCCTGATCTGCGCCGCAGACGATTGCGCCTCTTTCATCCCAGCCATATTGTTACCTTCTCTGGTAAATCACAGCTAACGCGTCTTGATAGATTACACGCCATCCACTATCCAATGCAAGCATGCGCTCCAGGTAAGAGGAAGACTCAATAAGCACCAGGTTGACATGATATGTATCCAAAACTTCCTGCCATCCAGGTTCTGTGCGAACCACCTTCAACCACTCGGAAATGATCGCGTCATTGTACAGGTCTGTGCGACCATCCACGAAAACCGGATATTCCGGCAACGCCCATACCAGGTAACCGCCCCAGTTATAGGAGTTGAATAATCTCCCAGGCGGTCTCTCATCTTTGAGAAATGCGACCGCTTCGACGGGGACGATCTTACGCATGGCATCCAGGTTGACCCGTTCAGGATAGACCATCCCCACTTTGACAATGACTGCCCCCAGAAGGATGAGGAATATCAGACAGTTGATAAACCTGACTGACTTGCTGAGCGAACCCCCTGCCTCAGAAAATATACCCCGCTTATACAACCATGGATCGACCAGAGGGGATAAATGGCGGGTGATCACCATCGGCGTGACAATGGCGAAGAGCGCCACATTCCGCCCCGCCAGCAGACCAAGATAGGCGAATAATGCAACCAGGATAAAATAAACGAACGCCAATCTACGCGGCGAGACTCCCACCGCGCCAAATGTTAGAAAAATCAACCAGGCGAAGGGCTGCACCGAGAAGGAATGAAACTGCGGCGTTTGCCATTCCTGGATGTAATCGCGCAATACGCCGATGCTGACTGTCTTGAAGGGATATGCGATCATACTGACCCCATACGGATTGACGCACACAGCCAGCAACATTCCCATACCAGCCCAGAACAATGGGGTTAGTATGCATCGCGGTGTGGGTAATTTACCGGTCGCTTTCAACCCCTCCCAAAGTATCGCGCCTACTTCGGCTATCCAGTATATACCCCACAGCATAAATCCGACGATGAATCCGCCGTGGCAATTAACCCATACAACCATCAAGAGCGGCAACCAGATTAGCCAACGAGGCGATGTTACCCACTTCTTCCAGCGATACCCCTCCAGCAGGCAAAGGTATACGCCCGCCAGCACAAACGTTACCAGGTACGGGCGAGCTGCCCAATATACCCCCGAAGCGGCTGCAGCCAGCACCAGCACACATGCCCGCAGGAATACATTCCCGTCCATCGTGCGCCAGACGAAGAAAAACGCCAGCGTGACCATCGTCGCGGTCCACAGGTTCAGACCGCCCATCCCAGTAGCCTGATAAATCCAGTACATAGGAATATCTACCAGCCATCCGGGAACCTGCCAGGTTTCCCCGTAACGGGTGTAGGAGAACTCGTCTACCTGAGGGAATTGCCTGTTTTCGATGATCCACTGCGCGGCGCGCAAATGCCACCAGGTGTCGGTATCCACCGAGATGCGCGCAGCCATTGCGAATACCGCGAGAAAAGCGATCCAGGTGACCAGACGGTTTGAGTTCATGCTTCCCAGCCTGAAGCAGGGTTGCCAGGCAGGCACGCTGGCGCAGCTACAATCTGTCTCATGGCGTGTCTACCCCAAAGCCGATGTCGGCTGGTCGGAGTGGAGCTGACAGATCGTAAAACACATGAAAATCTCCGATTTGAGTTTCATGCCAGGCGATCCCGGCGTCTGCAAAACGCTGCTGCAGCATCTCATCCAAATCCGGGTGATTGGTGGTGATATACGCCACCTGCTCCGCTTGTTCTACAAGCTCGGTATAAGGTAAATACCGGTCGTCGCGTGCAGTATAGCGAAAGTCCAGGTGATAGGGCAGTCTGGGGACGAAAATCAAGTCTTCCTGGGAAAGGAAAGCCAGCGGATAGCTCACCCAATAGTTAGTATAGCCTCTCGTTGCGCCATGGGCGCGTAAAAAAGAAATCAGAGCTGGCATGGCGCTCTGATCCACCCGCGTGCCTGGGGCGAACTGGGTGGTGAAACCTGGATTGGTCGCCGATGCGCACTGCAGAATGCCAAAGAGGTTATAGCATATTAAAATAACTGGCGCAATCCACGCCCATGCGACGAGGCGTCGGAAAGCACTCCAAATCGCCTCTGAAGCCAGGAGCGCCAGCGGCGCAGCCAACGGAAGGAAATAGCGCCCAGATGGATCTGCTCCAAAAGGAGTGAGGATAAATCCCAAAACCGTGGCAAGCACCACTCCCAATAGCAGGCGATATGGAGAGTGGCTCAGCAGGTGGCGACGCCTGATGTAATACGCCCCAAACGCGATCCAGAGAGCCAGGACAAACGGAGCCAGCGGTAGCCCCAACCATTCTATCCCCCACGGAGGACGCAGACCCAAAATAACCGGCGTGCCGAGCAAGAGCAGATTGAGAAAATGTTGCCAGATCTGAGCAAGCCAGGTAAGACCCTCCACGCCGGCAATCGCGCTGCCACCCAACTCAAACAGCGGCGCTGATAACCCCTGGCGGATTGCATAATAAAACCAGGGGGCAGAACCCACGAGAAATCCAACCAGTGCCGTGCAACCGATCACCCCGAGCTTTTGCCGAATCCACACCCAGTCGCAGTTCTGCCGGACACAGCCAATGGCTATCCACGCCACCCCCAAGGCGCTTGGAATGGTAAAGACCAGCGTTAAACCAAACGCCCACAATCCAAGACCCGCCAAAAACCCCCACGCCAGCCCTAAAAGCGGCAGGGTTTTCTGACCGTCAGTTATCCGCCTCTCAATCAATAAACCGATGATAAGAGTCAGATTGCCAAGCAGAAGCGCCTCGCCATAGCCTCCCAGGCTCACGGTGGTGTATAAGGTTACATTTACCGTAGGGATTGCCAGCAGCCATGCAGCCAGCGTCCCGATCTGGTTGTTGTCAAACAGTAGCTTTGCGAGCCAGACTGTCGTGGCAATGGTAAACACATACAGGATGGTTTGCACCAATCGGATTACCCAGACATGGCTACCGAAGAGGGCAAACCCGGCAGCCACCAAATACGCATCCAGGCTGCCCATATAAGCTTGCCCATAAAAAAACAAGGGGCGCCCCCCCTGCAGGATGTGTCTCGCCATCAGCGCTACCACCGCTTCATCAGCGTTGAACGGAAAGGCATCCCTCATCAACAGAAAGGTTTTCAATCCGGCGGCGGTTAGCAAGGCTGCAGCGAGCGACCACCCGATTGCGCTTTGACGTAGCCAAGCTATTCTCCTGGATAGAACGCCATTCCCACGAAGCCAGAGCCATCCATGGTTGCCCATCCCAGCACATCGTTCCGCATTCGGTGCCACCCCACCCCAAAAATTGCGCTGATTGCGAATGGGTTGCAGCATCCTATCAATATTGCGAAGCCGGAAAAGAGGTGTTGGAATCTTCATGGAAGCGGGATGGCTTATAATCGTTTACCGAAAACTTGGAGGTGCAGCGAATGAGAAATATAAAGAATATCGTTCAAAGCATGCTCATCGCGCCCGGATTCCAAAGTTATACCTTCGCGGTCTTGTTCTTGCTGGCGTTTACCTTGCGCATCCTCCCTGGACCGCGCACAATCGACGACGCGTTCATCACTTTCCGTTATGCTCGTAATATTTTAGCGGGGAATGGATTCGTGTACAACCCCGGCGAGCATGTTTTGGGCACTACAACCCCGCTCTATACAATTCTGTTAACTCTCCTGAGCCTGCCCTTCCGTGGGGTTGATGCGCCCTTCCCCTGGATAGCCATGTTGGTCAATGCCCTCGCCGATGGTCTTAGCTGCGTCCTCCTGTTCCGCCTCGGCGCCTGTCTCAAGCATCCGCTGGAGGGCATGGCAACCGCTCTCGTCTGGGCGATCGCCCCGTACAGCGTCACCTTCGCCATCGGCGGTCTGGAGACCAGCGTTTATGTCATGCTCCTGATCCTGACGGTGTACTCCTGGCTTAGTCAGAGGCGCGTTCAGGCAGCTCTTTTCGCGGCGCTCGCTTTACTGACCCGACCAGATGCGTTGCTGTTACTCCTGCCGTTGATGCTCGACCGCGCCTCAACAGCATTGAACGAACGCAAAAGCGCCCGCCTCAACCCGCAAAACGGTGAAAGAATTGGCGGTTCCAGTTGGATCAGATCGCTTTGGTTTGAAGGGTTGGCTTTCTCTCTCCCTGTCCTGGCTTGGGTTGCATTTTCTACATTCTATTTCGGCAGTCCGTTGCCGCATTCAATCACAGCCAAGGCGCTAGCATATCGCTTGCCGCCTGAGGCTGCGCTGGTCCGATTCATGCAGCATTATGCCACCCCATTCCTGGAACACCTGACCTTTGGCACACCCTGGGTTGCGGTGGGGCTTGTGCTTCATCCTTTCCTCTTCATTGTCGGAGCGCGACAACTTTTGCAGAACAATCGCCATACCTTACCCTGGGTAGCCTATCCCTGGCTCTATTTTCTTGCTTTTGCCATCGCCAATCCGCTGATTTTCCGCTGGTATCTGACACCCCCTTTGCCGTTTTACTTCCTGGCGATCCTGGTTGGGCTGGCAGATGTACTTGGAAAACTCCTGGACGCCCTGGCGCAACGCATTTACCGTAGCAGGAAGCCAATGACGCTCAGGGCGGCGGCTCTTCTGGGCAGCGCATTCGTCTTGTTGACGCCGGTTACCCTTTCGGTGCAAGGCTGGACGCTCAAGCCAGACCACGGACTCACCCGTCCAGCTCCTGAAATGGCATGGTACCAACTCGAGTTGCTCTATCGCCAGGCAGCCGAAGAGCTTGCGGAGGAGATTGCGCTGAGACCAGCCCCGACTACCTTGGCAGCCGGCGATGTTGGTGTGCTCGGTTACTATACGCATGCCAAAATTCTCGACACCGTAGGGCTAAACTCACCGCAGTCTCTTCAATACTACCCCCTTGATCCGAACTATTACGTCATTAACTATGCCATCCCTCCCCGCCTGATCCTCGATCACCGTCCCGATTATCTCGTCATCCTGGAAGTATATGGGCGCAATGGGCTGCTGAAGGATGCGCAATTTTTAGCTGCATATCGGTTGCGAAAGAAAATACCCACCGATATCTATGGCAGCAATGGGATGCTGATTTACGAAAGATATCCCCCCAGCGCAAGTCTGTCGCAATAAACAGCTTTGCCGGCAATCGCAGTGCCGGCAAAGCTGTTCTATTCAAGGTGAATTGCTCAACCCAGATATTCGCGCAGCTTTCGCCGAACTGCCGGGTGGCGCAGTCGGCTGAGCGCCTGAGCCTCGATCTGGCGGACACGCTCACGGGTGACGCCCATCTTCCTGCCAACCTCTTCCAGAGTATACGCCTGACCATCCAGCAAGCCGTAGCGCAACTGCAAGATGCGCACTTCCCTTGGCGGCAGACCGTTAAGAACACTCTCCAGATGTTCCCTCAAGAGGTTATAGGTTGCCGTGTCGTCCGGCGCAGCCACCTCTTCATCCTGGATGAAATCGCCTAAGACTGAATCCTCTTCGTCATCGGTGGGCGTCTCGAGGGAGAGCGGTCGTCGGGCTACCTGAATCATGTTCTCAACCTTCTGCGGGGTCACATCCAGAGCGCCAGCCAGCTCCTCCACGGATGGATCACGCCCCAGGCGTTGGGTGAGCTGGTGTTGAACACGCAGCAGCTTGTTGATTTGATCGCCCATGTGTACAGGAACGCGGATGGTGCGACCCTGGTCGGCGATGGCGCGGGTCACTGCCTGGCGAATCCACCAGGTGGCATAGGTGCTGAACTTGTGACCGCGTCGGTAGTCGAACTTCTTGGCAGCGCGGATCAAGCCAATATTGCCCTCCTGGATCAAATCCAGGAACGGCACGCCCCGACCCATATATTTCTTCGCCACGCTGATCACCAGGCGCGAGTTTGCGGTGATCAGATGCTCGCGCGCCGCCCAGCCATCTTCGATCAATCGCTGCAACTCTGCCCGTCGCCGAGGGGAGACGTTGCCGCGTGCCAGCTCTTCCCGCGCCAGCCTGCCGCGCTCGATGCGCTGCGCCAGCTCCACTTCTTCCTCGGCTGTGAGTAGGGGTACACGACCCACCTCCTTGAGGTACAGCCCGATGGTGTCGTCGGTGTCGATGTTGGCAAGGTAATTATCGTCGACAGTCAGCTCCTTGGCTTCTTCTTCGATCTCCTCCTCGGCTAACTCTTCATCGCTCGGCCCACGGGTGATGGTTTCATCTACCACTGCTATTCCAGCGCTGATCAATGCGGCAAAAGCTTCCTCGAGCTGATCCACGTCCTGCTCAGCTTCGGGGAAAAAGCTCAGGATATCGTCGATGGTGACGTATGATTTTTGTCGCCCTAATTCGATCAATCGGGCAACCGCCGGATGTTCTTCATCGCGGCTTTCGATAGCACTCAACAGATCCTCATCAATCATAGAAACTCCAGAATTTACCAACCTGTATCATTCATGGTAGCCTACCAATCTCGATAACAGATCGGATATTTTTCTCAACCAGATGTTCTACCAACTTTGTATTCTCTTAACATATTGAGAATACACTTATTTTGGTTCAAAATCAATACCCAATCGCAGAAGATTTACCTTTCTCTTATGGTGGCTGCGTCGAGGGCGCCGGCGAGCCAGTCGGCGTTGGCGTTATCACCACCGCCCCAATCAAATCATCAATTTCGTATTTGCTGACGACGCTGGCGCTCCCGCCATTGAGGCGCACATAGTATCCACGCCCGGTCGGTGTCATCGCCCCGATCTGGAGCACTTTCTGCAAGCCGCTTGCAGTAACCAGAGTGATCGTATAAGTCGGCGAAGTCAATCCCATAGCCTCATCCGACGGAGGCTCAGGCAGGCTGTTCAAAACCCTCAAATTCAACAGCCCGCTGATTGTGCTCGTGAACTCTGAAGACACACCCAGCGCCTCTGTAGATTTTGGAGCACCCCATGCGCCCTGCTGATCGCGGCGATATTGCCATGTCGTCCCCTCAGCATTCTCGATAATCACCTCCTGCAATGCATCTGAGGGCAAGTCCAGGAGCAACGCGGCTTCGGTGGGCAAAGGTTCATCCTCATTATTTTGTCCCGACCTCTGCCAAAAGAGCAGCGTCAATAGCAGCAGGGCGAAGAGGGATAGAAAGACCCAGGTTGTACGTTTTATCATTGGTTTCCAAACCTGCTCAGTCCCGAAGCCAAAACCACAGGCTTATCCACGTTTACGGCGTTGATACCAAACCAGCCCCCCAGAGACTAAAACGATAGCTGGCAATAAAAACACAGAGACGAACAGTATCAACCCCATCGTGTAGCGCTGTGGGGGTACAAGATACCTTTGAATGCTCTCACGCGGCGTCAGATTGATCAGCTCCTCCTGCCTGGCAGCCCAGTCGACAGAGTTGATGAACAGGTCGCCGTTGCCATACTGGACAAAATTCTCATTCGAGGCAAAATCCGAATCGCCGAATACCACCAACCGTTGTTGCGCTTCAGGCTTGACCAATGCTACCGCCAAGGTCAGGTTGCCAATCAAGTCTTCACCCTCGGTGGGTGAAATGCGCTGGCTCTCCAGTTCGCTCTGACTGGTCTCACCCCAGGCTTGATCGGACGTTTTAACAAGCTCAACCGGCGTATAATTTTGCCCTTCAGCGCCAATGCGAATGCTGCGGGCTGATGGGAAGAATGTGACTAAACCGAGCAGTTTCTCGGTGATTGGGTGACGGGCGTAAGAATTCGCCACCGCCACAAACGGTTGCTGGGAGGTCAAATCAACGATGATGTCATTGCCTAGCTGCACGTCCCAGGCTTCAGCCAGATATTGGGAAAGCAGATCCGGCGCATCTCCAAGATTTGTGACCTGATTGGGTTCCGCCAACACAATCAACGAGCCGCCGCCCTGGACAAATGTAGAAATTTCGTCGATCTCCGACTGCGCCAATGGCTGCCGCGCTCCGGCAACGATGATCACATCTGCATCCTCGGGGATTTTATTCACCGCCAGCAAATTCAAAGTGGCTACCCGATAGTTCTTGCTCTCCAAGACCGTTTTTACAGCCGAGTAGCCCATCTGATCCTGGCTATCCAGCAATTTCTCGCCGTGACCGGTTAAGAAATAGACGCTTCGCTCCTCTTTGCTGATCAACCTGACCAATGCAGAGGTCAATTCTTTTTCGGTGATAAACGTCACCGGCTCCAGGCGCTCGCCCATCTGCAACACAATCATCCCATCTCGCGTGATCTTTGCCTTCTGCGCCGCCACCGGATCGGATTCGGGATCAATGATGCGGTATTCAAACTTGCCTTTGCCATGAAACTTATACTTTTCCAGTAGACTGCGCGCTTGCTCTGGGCTGATTGAGGGGGAGAAGAAAGCCAGGGCGGTCACCGTCTCGGGCAGAGCTTTTAAGGTGTCGAGGCTTTCTGGCGCAAGCGTGTTACTTTTGTCCTCGGTTAAGTCCCAACGCTGGGAATTCTGGTAAACCAGATAGTTGATCACAATCAGGCTGCCAAGAAATGCCAGAGACAACACCAAGGCATTGCTGCCGTGCCTCGCCTGCCGCCCTGAGATAATCCTGCGCACGCGCCCAGGATCCAGGAGCGCAAAGGCTGCCAGACCAAAGATGACAAACCCCAGGCTGACCTGGAGATAGATATTCCACTCGCGCTGAATGATATAAAGCGAGAAGGCAATGAGTGCTGCCACTCCAGAAACCACCAAGCCGAAGGGGGCTAGTCGCCTGAGGTTGTGCACCATTAGCGCCACCTCCGCACTTCAATCGAGATGGTTCCAAGGAAAAGCGCCAGAGCGGTCACGCTGAGATAATAGACCACGTCGCTCATGTCCACAATTCCCTGGAAGAAAGTGGCGTAGAAATGTTCGCCGAAATCAAGGTAGCTGAGCAATTTGCTGCCTGCCCCTCCCATTGCCTGCGCCGGTGTGCCGATCAGCCAGAGCAGGAGATAGACGCCCAGGGTCGAAAAAAACGCCGCGATCTGATTGCTAAAAAGCGAGGAGACCGCCACACCAATCGCCACCAGCGCGGCGCTGAAAAGCAACACGCCGAGGTATCCGCTGATGAGCAAACCTTGATCAATTCCGGGTTCAACCATCTGATTTAGAAACACTGGAAAAATCAAGCTGGTCAGGACAATGGTGAGCACAAACAGGAACGCGCCCAACCATTTCCCCAGGATCAACTCCCAATCGCGGATCGGGGTGGTCAACAAGAGTTCCATCGTGCCACTGCGCTGTTCTTCTGCCAGCAAGCGCATGGTGATCGCCGGCGTTGCAAACAGGAGCAACGTGGTCAGCGGTCCGATGATGATCTGCACACTGGCGGGATATTGCTGCAAGATGGCTGCAGTTATGTTGGCGTAGAAAAGGATGCCCAAAATTAACAAGACCATGAAAGCCACCAGATAGGCAGCCGGGTTTGAAAAATAATAATTATATTCTCTGCGGGTAATTGTCCAGATATTGTGCATAAGGCATCCTCTCAAACCCGTTGGATGGTATTCTCGTCCAACGGACTCCCGATTTGGGGATGTTCGGGTTCGTCACGGGTCAGGCGCAGGAAAATATCCTCCAGACTCATCCCAACCGGCTTGAGTTCCATCAGTTCATAGCCCGCCTGCACCACCGCTCTTGCAACCATCGGCGTTGGATCCTTGCCGGGAAAAGTTTCGAATTCGAGCTCGGCATCGCTCTTCTTCGAGACCCACACCACTCCTTCAGTGCCGGCAACAATCGCCTCCAACCCATCGCTATCGCCTCGCACCCGTAGATACACCCGCTGTGCGCCGGTCAAGCGCGCTTGAAGATTCTCGGGTGAGTCCTCCGCCACGATCCTGCCATTATTGATAATCAGCACCCGATTACAGATTTGCTGAGCTTCGGAAAGGATATGGGTTGACAATAAAACGGTACGCTCCCGACCGATTTCCTGAATCATCTTGCGCACTTCATGGATCTGGGCAGGATCCAGACCGATGGTTGGTTCATCGAGAATCAAAACCTCGGGTCGGTGCAACAAGGCTTGAGCCAAGCCAATCCGCTGGCGCATACCTTTCGAAAGGTTGCCCACATAGCCATCGGCGCGATCTACCATGTGCACCAGCTCCAGGACTTCATCCACCCTGTCTTCCGCGTTGGGTAAGCGTCGCAGGTCCGCCATATACTTCAGGTAGCCATAGACTGTCATATCCTGGTAGAGCGGCACGGTTTCTGGCAGGTAACCGATCCTGCGCCGGACCTCCAGCGATTGCTCAACCACGTCATAACCAGCTACCCTGGCGGTGCCCATAGAAGGAGGCATGTATCCACACAAGATACGCATGGTGGTTGTCTTACCTGCTCCATTGGGCCCGAGGAAGCCCAGGATTTCACCTTTATGGGCGCTAAAGTTTAGGTCTTCTATTGCCACTCTTTGACCATAATATTTCGTCAAGCCTTCGACCTGAATCATGCACACTTCCTTGTCAACCAAGATAGACTGAGATGAAGATGAGTAGATAGCCCGCCTGCTACAGCCTGTGCACCAGTCGAGCGATAACAAAAAGCACAGCTACCGACTACCGGCGGCAGTGCTTATGTTGAGCTGCTAATTGATAGCCAGGATCTCGCTTAGCTGTCCAACATCCCGCAAAAGACTATACATTAAAAAAACCAGCGAAGTCAAGCATTTTAAAATCTTTTAATTAAACGCTAATAATCATAACTTGGTTCGCTTTTTCAACAATTGGTTTGCACGTCTGGAAACGTGCTTGACAGTTTCTGATCTCACCCGTATAATCCCCTTGCTCTGCTGAAGGGCAGGCGTTGTTGTGATAATGATCACGGCTTAATACGAGAATAAAGATTCAGGAAGAAGACCATGCCTCCACAACCAAAACGCAAACTATCCCGCGGCAGACGCGATCGCCGCCGCGCCCATGATGCACTCCAAGCGCGCAACCTGGTGCAATGCTCGAACTGCGGTGAGATGCGCCTGCCTCACACGGTTTGCCCTAACTGCGGACATTACAAGGGCAAGGAAGTGATCGCCCTGGAAGAAGAGAAGAAAAAATAGGCGCAGGGCAGTCATTTTATTTCCCTTTTTAAGCCAGGGAGCGTGAGTGTGGCATCCTGATCGCCGCATCCACGCTCCTCGGCGTTAATCCAATAGACATACAACCACATCAAAAGGGTAAAGATGATTAAAGCCAATTCCACCGCTTTCCTCTTTCCAGGTCAAGGCTCTCAATTCGTTGGTATGGGACGGGAGTTATGTGAAGCATATGCAGAAGCTCGTCAGGTTTTCGCCGAAGCGGACGAAATCCTCGGGTACCCTCTCTCACGCATCGCCTGGGAAGGACCAGAGGCGCTGCTCAATGACACAATTCACACGCAACCGGCGCTGATGACGCATTCCGTGGCTGCGCTGCGGGTGTTCCAAAAGCACTATCGGGGAATCACGCCAGCGTACGCAGCCGGGCATTCGATGGGCGAATTAAGCGCTCTGGTAGCAACCGGTGCTTTGCCGTTTCCCGAAGCGCTGCTCCTGGCGCGCCGCCGCGGGGAGTTGATGAAGGCAGCCGGCGAGCTTGCCCCGGGTGGGATGGCTGCTATCCTGGGGCTGGACATCCCCACACTGGAAGCAGTGTGCGCCGAAGCCAGCACACCAGAAGAGACCGTCCAGGTTGCCAACGATAACTGCCCCGGACAGGTAGTCATCTCCGGTGCAGAAGCTGCCCTGGAGCGCGCTCTGAAGGGCGCTCAGGCGGCTGGCGCAAAGCGAGCAGTGCGTTTGGCGGTCAGCATTGCCGCCCATTCGCCGTTGATGCGCCCTGCCCAACAGGAATTCAACCGTGCGGTCGAGACGGCTCCCATCCAGGACCCACGTTATCCGATCATGGGCAATGTGAGCGCACAACCTCTAACAACCGCCGAAGAAATACGCGCCGACTTGCGCGCCCAGCTCACCTCGCGCGTGCGTTGGACCGAATCCATCCAATACCTGCTCGAGAAAGGCGTTTCGGTGTTGATCGAACTCGGCAGTGGCTCGGTGTTGACGGGTCTGCTCAAACGTATCAATCGCGAGGCTGTGGGGGTGGCGGTTGGCACCCCCGCTGACTTAGCCAACCTGAAAAATGTCATTTCAGGGGATTGAAGGGTATCCTGCGGTATAATTTAGCCAGTCTGACGGAAGACCGGCTAAATAAATCTTGTACAAGCTGGAGTTTCCATGGAAGCGCCTGTTTTCCTATCATTAGAGGGGCGGGTTGCCCTGGTTACCGGAAGTTCGCGCGGCATCGGTAGGGCGATAGCACTGGAATTAGCCCGCCGCGGCGCGGCTGTCGCTGTAAACTACCACCGATCCGAGCAGGATGCCAACCAAGTGGTCGCCCAAATCACCGCCGCAAACGGGCGCGCCAGGGCGTTCCAGGCAGATGTCTCGAATTTCCAGCAGGCGCATGAGCTGATCAAGAATACAATTGAAACACTTGGGGGGCTGGATATCCTAGTGAACAACGCCGGAATCACCCGCGACAACCTGATCATGATGCTGACCGAGGAAGATTGGGATATCGTCCAGGATACCAACCTCAAGAGCACTTTCAACTGCTCGAAAGCCGCCGTGCGCCATATGATTCGCAAACGCTATGGTCGCATTATTAATATCACCTCGGTTGCCGGTCAGATGGGCAACGCGGGTCAAACCAACTACGCCGCATCCAAGGCGGGGCAGATCGGCTTTACCAAAGCCCTGGCGCGGGAGGTAGCGTCGCGAAACATCACCGTAAACGCCATAGCCGCGGGTTACATCGAGACCGATATCTGGGCTAAAGTACCTGAGGAGTTACGCCAGGGAGTCCTCAACCTGATCCCCTTGGGGCGCAAGGGTCAACCAGAGGAGATTGCATATGCGGTGGCATTTCTCGCCTCGGATCAAGCAGCTTATATCACCGGTCAGGTGCTGGGCGTGGATGGCGGGATGGCGATGATGTAATTCATCCGGAGGCATAATGACTGGCGGAAAGACAACCATAGCACCGGAAGTGCTCGTATCCATTATTCGCATGACCGCCCTGAGCGTCGAGGGCGTGAGCAGAATGGCAGGGGAACCCTCCAGCGTGAACCGATTGCTGAGGAGAACCGCTGGCGGGGGAGTCGAACTGGAGATTCACGACGATACTGTCTCTGCCAACCTGAACGTGATTCTGACCAACAACGTCAATATCCGCGAGGTGAGCCGTAACATTCAGCAGGCAGTGGCGCGGGCGGTCTCCGAGATGGTTGGCATGCAGATCGGACAGATAAACGTCCACATCCACGATATTGATTACATAGAGGTGAACGAGGCCTGAAACGGTATGAAATCACGCACCAGGGCGCGCTCTGTAGCCCTGCAGGCACTTTACGAAATTGACCTCACCGGTCACAAGCCTGCCCAGGTATGGGAACAGCGCATCGCCGAAGAAGAGCTGGAGCCAAACCTGGCTGAATTTGCCCGTCAGATCATCATGGGCGTATGGCCGATCGCCAGCAAACTGGATAGCTTCATTGCCGAACATGCGCCGGAATGGCCGTTGGACCAGGTGGCGACTATTGACAGAAATATTCTGCGTATCGCCCTTTGGGAATTTGCCGTTTACGGTAAAACCCCGATCAAAGTGGCAATCAACGAGGCGGTTGAATTGGCTAAGGTGTTTGGCTCCGACAGCACTCCACGCTTCGTCAATGGTGTACTGGGCAGCCTTGCCCAAAGGCAAAACGAGATTCGTCAATCGCTCAAAGGTCTCGCCGCCGACAAAGAAACAACAGATGAGGATGAACAGAAACCGGATTGATCCGGATCGAAGATGGACATTCTTGGGATAGGTCCTTTAGAGCTCTTTTTTATCATCCTGATCGCTCTGATCGTACTTGGTCCAAAGGACATGGTGAAAGCCGGTCGCACGATCGGGAGAATGCTGCGCAAGCTGGTAATGTCTGAGAACTGGCGCACCATCCAACGCGCCTCACGTGAGATTCGCACCCTGCCAAACCGTTTGATCCGAGAGGCTGGTATAGAGGAAATCCAAAATGACATCAAACAAACAGCCGAGGAAATCTCGACCGCTGTTCCGAAGCCATTCGACCCGGCTGCAATCGAACCCTGGAAGTTCAACCTGGCAGAGTGGACCACCGCGCCCAACCAGATCGCCCCGCCACCGGAGCAATCTGAGGCGGCAATAGAAGCGCCTGCATCTCAAGACCCGGCAACCAACGACCCAAATTAATCTATGCGACGATTCGTTGCCAAACTCTGGCGCATCCTGACCGCCCCCTTCCACCTGCTGGCGTTCCTGTTCAAGCCAATTATCCGCTGGCTTTCCCACATCCGAAAAGAGATTACCGTCCTTTTCACCGAAGAACCCGAAGACGAGCCCCTGGCTGACACCTTCGCCAAGACGATGGAAAACCCAGCCGGGTTGCTGGAACACCTGAACGCGTTACGCAAGCACCTGTTGCGCGCCGTTGTGGGTTTAGCAATCACCACAGCAGTCTCTTTCACTTTTACGCGTGAGCTGATAGACCTGCTCGCCCGCCCTATCGGCGGCATCGCCAGTTTGCGCGCCATCGACGTCACCGAATCCATTGGCACTTTCATGCGCGTGGCGTTGCTTAGCGGCTTTTCGCTGGCGCTGCCATATATCGCTTTCGAACTATGGTTGTTTGCTGCGCCAGGTCTATCCAGAAGATCGCGCTTTATCGGCTTGCTGGCTATCCCGGCGGTTGTTTTGTTTTTCGCTTGTGGATTGGCTTTTGCCTACTTTGGAATGATGCCAACCGCTCTGCGATATCTGCTCAACTTCATGGACATCACCACCATCCCACGCCCATCGACTTATATTGGATTCGTGACTTCCCTCTTGTTCTGGATCGGTCTGGCTTTTGAATTCCCTCTGGTTATTTATGTGCTCGCCAGCATGAACATCGTCAATGTAAAAGCGCTGGCGAATCAATGGCGCCTGGCGATCGTAGTAATCGCCCTGATGGCTGCCGCCATCACCCCGACCGTTGACCCAATCAATATGACCCTGGTGATGGGTCCATTGGTTGTGCTGTTCTTCCTGAGCATTGGTTTGGGATACCTGGCGCAGCGCCGTTACCGCTCATCTGATGTAAAATCAAGTTAAGGAAACCGATGCGCGCCCGTCGTGCCCTGCTCTACGTCCCAGGTGATGATCTGCGTAAGATCAAGAAAGCGGTAACCCTGGACGTTGATTGTATTTGCCTGGATCTGGAGGATGGCGTAGCCATTAATCGTAAAGTTGCAGCCCGCTCCACCATCTGCCAGGCTTTAGAAAGCCTGGATTTCGGGCGATCGGAGCGCCTGGCGCGCATCAACCCGGTTGGATCAGGGCTTGAAAGCCTGGATTTGGAAGCAATCCTCCCAGCCCACCCCGATGGGATTGTCGTCCCCAAAGTTGAGCATGGCGATCAACTCCGCTGGGTGAGCAGGCACATCGGCGAAGTCGAACAAGCAAGGGGCTGGACTCCTGGTTCGATAGCTCTGATTGCCATTGTTGAAACCGCAAAAGGCATCGTCAACCTGCCAGAGATTATCCAGGCAGACGCCCGCCTGCAGGCGCTGATCTTTGGAGCTGAGGACTTCGCCAGCGATATCGGCGCCACGCGCACCCCTCAGGGATGGGAGGTGTTCTATGCCCGCAGCGCGGTAGTGACTCATGCAGCAGCCGCCGATCTGCAAGCCATTGATCAGGTGTATGTGAATTTCCAGGATTTCGAAGGTCTGATGCAAGATACGCAACTGGGCATGCAGATGGGCTTTTCCGGCAAACAGATCATCCATCCCAACCAGGTACAGCCGGTTCAAGAAATCTTCACCCCCAGCCAGGAAGCGATTCAATCCGCCTTAGACCTGATGGAAGCTTTTGATCATCATCAGCGGGAAGGGCGTGGCGCATTTGCCATTGATGGGAAAATGATCGACGCTCCCATTATCAAAGCGGCAGCGCGGGTGTTGGAGAAAGCCCGCGCTGCCGGTAAGCTCTGAGCAATCGGAAGGAGGTCTGGCATGCATCATCGCGTCGCGGTTGTTGGCGTCGGATGGTCCGGATTCCGACAGTCAACACCCAATGTGTCCTATAAGGAGCTGATTTATCAGGCTGCCGTGCGCGCCTATCAGGATGCAGGCGTTGACCCACGGCGGGACATCGAGAGCTTTGTCAGCGTCGCCGAAGACTTTCATGAAGGGACGAGCATCTTCGATGAATATACCCCTGATCAGCTTGGAGCAGCTCTGAAACCGATGCACACCATCGTCGGAGATGGGCTGCACGGGTTGGCGACCGCCTATCTGATGATCCGCACCGGTCAATTTAATCTTGTGGCAGTGGAAGCCCATAGCAAAGCCTCCAATATTCTCACCCTTCCGCAGGTGACCGCATACGCTCAGGACCCGGTGCTCAACCGTCCTTTGGGTTTGAACAGCGATTTCATTGCCGGGCTGGAGATGAATCGCTATCTGTACGAAAGCGGCACCACACGCGAGCAGTGCGCTGCGGTGGTGGTAAAAAATCGCCGCAACGCCCTGAATAACCCCTCTGCGCCTTATGGCGCCGATCTGACGCTTGATGACATATTGAACAGCCCTCCCTATGCCTGGCCCTTATCTACGCGGGAGGTGGCTAAACACGCCGACGGAGCAATTGTGATGGTGCTGGCTGCGGAAGAAATCGCGCAGACGCTGCACGACCATCCGATCTGGATACTGGGTGTGGGCTGGTGCAACGATTCCGCTTCACTCGAGAGCCGCGAATGGGGTTCGCTCCCCTACCTCAGCCAGGCGGCGCGCATGGCTTATCGTCAGGCTGGCATAAACAATCCGCTTGCAGCGATCGATCTCGCCGAAGTGGATGACACCTATGCATATAAAGAGTTGCAGTCTCTGGAAGCGCTGGGCTTTTTCCAACCCGGCGAAGCTGGTCGGCTGACCGAACAGGGTTTCACCCTACCCGATGGTGATCTGCCAGTCAACGTTTCGGGCGGCAGCCTGGGATGGGGAAATTTGCTGGATGCCACTGGCTTGGCACGAGCATTGGAGGTAATCCTCCAGCTACGCGGTCAGGCTGGCTTGCGCCAGATTGATGGCGTCGAGGTGGGGCTGGCGCAATCCTGGCGCGGCGTCCCAACCACCAGCGCAGCCGTAGCCATCCTGGGCAATTGACAAGGAGGTTCTTATGAGCATGCGTAAAGTCGCTGTTATCGGAGCGGGGATGACCAAGTTTGTCCGCCGCGCCCAGGAAACCGGCAAAGAGCTTTCCTGGCAAGCAGTTCGCATGGCGCTGGAATCCTGCGAATTGACGATGGATGACATCGAAGCGGTTTGTCTGGGCACTGCCCCGGACGCGTTCGATAGCGTACACATGAAAGGGGAGTATCTGAGCGACGGCGCCGGCGCCTGGCGCAAACCGTTCATGCGCTCCTTTGTCGGCGGGGGTACAGGCGTGTTTGTGCCAATCCAGGGCTGGTATCACGTGGCTTCAGGCTTGTTCGATGTGGTGCTAGTGGTGGCGGAGGAAAAAATGTCCAGCTACTATCCCCATGCGCAAGCCGCTTTCCTGACGATCTTCGACCACACCACCGAGCGCCCATTGAAGCCCAATCTGCTGTGGATTTTTGCGCTGGAGATGAACCGCTATATGACCACCTACGGCATAGACAAGCGGGATATTGCCCGCGTGTCTGTGCTTCACAAGCGTAACGCTGCCAATCATCCCTGCGCGCTGCTGGGAGAACCCGAGATTACAGTCGAGGACGTTCTCAATTCCGAGGTGCTAGCCTGGCCAGTGCAACGCTACGACGTCAGCCCGGTCAGCGACGGCGCGGTGGCAATTGTCATGGCAGCCGAACACGTCGCCAAGCGGCTCACCGATAAGCCGGTCTGGATTGAGGGGGTAGGATGGAACCTGGACACCGCCTACTGGACTAACCGCGATCTGGCTTACCCGCGCTATGTGGAATACGCGGCGCGCATGGCATACGAAATGGCTGGCATCAAAGAGCCGCGCAAAGAAATCCATATTGTTGAACCTTATGACCCATTTGACTATAAGGCGTTGCACCACCTGGAGGGCTTGCAACTTGCCGACCGGGGTAAGGCGGTGCAACTGTACATCGACGGGACCGCCTCACGAGAGGGGAACATGCCCGTTTGCCCCTCTGGTGGACTGTTAGGTGTTGGCAACCCGATTTCCGCAGCCGGCTTGATGAAGATCGCCGAGCTTTTCTGGCAACTGCGAGGTGAAGCCGGCGCCCGGCAGGTGCCGGGAAACCCCAGGCGTGGTCTGGCGCAAGCCTGGGGGGACCTGATGCAAGTCGGTACGGTTGTGATCATGGGCAGATAGGGAGGCAGGCAATGACAGAGAAGATAAAGGCATTCCCTGGTACGCCGTTGAGCGAGGGGGATTTCCAATCCGGCAAAATCCTGCATCACTACGATCGGTTGCAGGCGCAGTTTGCCTGGGATACAGGTATCGCTATCGGAAGCTACCTGGCTGGATTGAAACGCGGTCGGCTGATCGGTAGTCGCTGCAAGACCTGCCGCAAGGTCGTCATTCCGCCGCGGGTGGTCTGCGAATGGTGTTTTCGCCCGATGGATGAGTATGTTGAGCTGAAAGATACGGGTACGGTCAACACCTTTTCCCTCTGCTATGTCACCTGGGATGTGCAACGCATCCCACAGCCGGAGATTCCCGCAGTGATCGAGATCGACGGCGCCTCTCCGCTGCATGGCATCCTGCACAAATTGGGAGAGGTTGCGCCGGAACAGGTGCATATCGGAATGCGGGTTCAGGCGGTATGGAAACCCGCTGAGCAGCGCACCGGCGCCATCACCGATATCCTATACTTCAAACCTCTGGAAAGCGGAGGTGTCCGATGACATTGCTCGAGCGCGATCCTCAAAGCCCGGCTGCCTGGTTGGGCGAATTGCCGATCACCAGCCGCTACACGTACGGGCTGGCGGGCGAGCGGTTCTTCAGGGCGATCAAGGATGAGGGGCGCATTTGGGGAACATTCTGCCCCCGATGCAACCATACTTATGTGCCAGCTGTAAGCTTCTGCGAGCGCTGCTTGAATGAGCTAGACCAATGGGTGGATGTTGGTCTGGTCGGTGAGGTGCATACTTTCACGGTCCTGCATGTCAACCTCGATGGCAGTCCACGAGAAGAGCCGATGGTCGTCGCTTTCGTCAGTCTGGGCGACGGAGGTTTGGTGCATTTTCTGGGACAGGTCGATCCTGCGGCTGTATATATTGACATGCCGGTGGAGGCGGTGTTCAAACCGGCTGCCGAGCGCCAGGGATTCATCCTGGATATTCGGTATTTCCAGCCGGTCAAATCGTGAACGCCCTCCGAATTAAGGCGGGAGCGCACTTGGCGGCTGCAGGCGAGACGCAACATGGCTTAAACCTTCGCTGATGTTCTGGCATTAGAGTTGCACCAACCGAGGATAAGGATACCGTCATTTTGAGCCGATTAGAAAGCACCTTGCCTGCCCTGAAACCATCTCAAAAAGACCGCAAACCGCTGGGAGAATTGGTTGCGGTCTACCATTACCGCCCCATCCACCGGCTGTGGTTGTTCGCTTACATCGGGTTGAGCATCGCAGCAGTCGCAGCGCCGTTGATTTACGCCACACAGCGATATATCTACGGCTATGCGAAACATGGGGAGGCAGCTGCGCTCATCTGGAGCAGACCCTGGTTCATCCTGGCTGGGTTTGCCTTGCTCACTGCTCTCCTGCTGCTCGTCTATCGGCTGCGTGTAGCTCACCGCTTCATCGCGATCTACAAGCATGGCGTGTTCCTTGCACTATCCTTGAAACAGTCATATCGCTGGGAACAGCTCAACGGTATTGCCGCTGAGACCCGCCAGGATCGCCTGTTCGGCTTCGCCTTGAAGCCCAGATACCTGGCTGTGCTATTTCCAACTATCGGCAAACCGATTCGCATCTCGGACGCGATTGAGAATTTGCCCGACCTTTTAAGTCGCCTCAAGGCAAACCTGTATCCGCGCCTGATGCCTGTCTTGAAAGAACAATTCCTGGCAGGCAAATGGATATACTTCGGACCGCTTGCCATCCAGCGACAATACCTGCGCATCCACAAACGGCAGTATGCGTGGAGCCAGGTGGCGCAAATCCAGGTTGAGAGGGGCTATCTGGTGATCAAGTTGCGCGATCAGCCCATGCGACGCCTGGCGATTGGGCAAATACCCAATTGGGAACTGTTCCTGCAACTCGTCAATATGGGAGCAACGGCGTGAATTTCCCCATCAATCGCCACTCAGCCCGCAAACCGGACCCGCTTCAGAGCAAGCTTCGCCTTACCTGGCTGATGATCGTTATGGCATTGCTGGCGGTTTCTTGCTCGAAAGCACCACCGCCAGGAGAAGCGGTTGAGAACCCACCCACTTCTTCCCCTTTGCCAGTGCTGACCAGCGCCCCGCCCCTGCCAGAGGCGGAAATCACCTTCAAAGTGCGGGTGCCCCAGGGTGCCTCTGGTGAGGACAGCTTCTCCATAAACATCCTGGATGAGGTCACCGGATTGGCGCTCAATCCGGTGACCTATCCATTGGAGACGGACAAAGATGGGCTCCTCACCGCCAGTCTGAGATTTCCGGTTGGCTCGGTGGTGAAGTATCGTTATACCCGGCACACTTCTACAGCTACGTTAATAGAGCATACCTCTGACGGTCGCCCGGTCCGCTACCGTCTTTACCACGTGCAAGGACCGGGTAACGTTGAAGATGTAGTCTCGCGTTGGACCGACACCCAATTTGCGGGCGGATCAGGTCGCATCAGCGGGCGAGCCCTGGATGCCTTGAGCGGCAGACCAATCCCTGGGCTGCTGATTACCGCCGGAGGTTCCCAATGCTTCACCTCCGCCGATGGCTCATATCTGCTTGAGGGATTACCTCCCGGGACTCATAACCTGGTGGCTTATTCCCTGGATGGCGCCTACCGCACGTTCCAACAAGGCGCGATCATCGCCGCCGATTCAACTACGCCCGCAGAATTGCGCCTGCAACCAAGCGCGCTGGTCCAGGTCACCTTTACCGCGCACATGCCTGAAGACGCCATTCCAGGTGTGCCAATCCGGATCGCCGGAAATCTCTACCAGCTCGGCAACACATTCGCCGATCTGGCGGGAGGGGTGAGCACGCTGGGCGCACGAATGCCGGTGCTGAATCCACAACCCGATGGCACACACCGACTCACCCTCGCCTTACCCGTTGGCGCGGACATCCGTTATACCTACACCCTTGGAGATGGTTTCTGGAACACAGAATTGACCTCTACCGGAGCGCCGCGCCTGCGTCAGCTCATTGTCCCCGAAAGCGACGTGATGCTCAGCGATAAAATTGAGCGCTGGCGTGTTGACGACACCGCCCCGATCACGTTCGATGTCACTGTGCCGGCAGATACCCCACCTGAAGACACCATCTCGATTCAGTTCAACCCTTTCTTCGGTTGGATGGAGCCAATCCCGATGTGGCGGCTAACCAACAATCGCTGGGCTTACGTGCTGAACGGTCCGATTCAGGTGCTCGGCAACATCAGCTATCGGTTTTGCCGGAATGGGCAATGTGGCTCAGCCGACGACGCCACAACAGCAGGGCTGACAAGCGCCGGTTATCCGGTTGAAATGGGCATACTGAATCAGACGACCGTCAAACAAGTGAGCGCCTGGATGTGGTGGAATGCGTCGGTTGAACCGCCCAGCGAGGACGCTGCCATCACCCCGCGCGGGGCAGAGTTCGTTTCCGGAATCGAGTACCAACCCAGCTATCATCCTTCCTGGCTCAGCCTGTATCCGCAAATACTCAACGACCTTCAATCCATTGGCGGCAACTGGACGGTGCTCACGCCGACCTGGACGTACACCCGCCTCACGCCTCCGTTGCTTGAGCCGCTCTCCGGAACCGACCCCCTGTGGCAGGACATCGTTCAAATCATCAGCCAAACGCTGGCTCGCGGTCAAAAGGTGGCGCTCTTTCCAACCCCTCATTTTCTATCGCCGGTGGATAATTGGTGGTCGAGTGCGCCGCGAGATTACCCCTGGTGGACATTCTGGTTCGAGCGTTATCGCAATTTCGTCCTGCATCACGCCGACCTGGCAGAACAAAGCGGTGCAAAGATGCTCATCTTGGGCGGCGAGTGGTTGGAGCCGGCTCTAACGGGCGGGATGCTGGTAGATGGCACCCCCTCCAACGTTCCTGCCGATGCTGACGCACGCTGGCGTAACCTGCTTCAAGAGGTGCGCAGCCGCTACCATGGCACAGTTGCCTGGGCGCTGTCCTATGAGCAGGCTGTGAACAACCCACCAGCGATGCTCGACGCCGTAGACGCCATGTATATTCAATTCTCCCCGGCGTTGGCAAACTATTCCGAAGCTACAATGGCTGAGCTTTACTTCGAAGCCGCGCGCTTGCTCGATGTCGGGCTGTTGCCGCTACAATCGCAATTCGGCATTCCGGTTATTCTATCCATCAGATACCCATCTGCCGATGGCGCCGCCACCGCTTGTCTGGCTTCGGCGCAGGAAGAATGCCTGGACTGGGGATTATTGGCGCAGCCGCACCCAGATTTGCCTGAAATTACGGTCGATTTAGAAGAACAGGTTGAGATCTATCGCGCCATCTTGCGGGCGGTGAACGAACGCCCGTGGATCAACGGTGTGGTCTCGGCGGGCTACTATCCACCGGTGCGATTGATGGACAAATCGCCGTCTGTGCACGGCAAACCGGCTGAGGGGGTGTTGAAGTACTGGTTCTCGGGCTTCTTGAGCGCTGCCCCATAGGCAGCGCTCTCTTCTTATCCGCCTGAAATCGCCGGGATCAGATCCACCACATCTCCGGCGTTCAAAGCCTGCTCTTCATCCGCCAACCTGCCATTTACAGCGATCAATAGCTCCGCCGGATCAATCACAAGGTCCAGATGACGAATCAGATCGCCCACGGTGCTGCTTTCCGGCAGCTCCACTTCCAGATTACGCTGCAAACCAGCAGGGGTCTGTCTCTGCAGGATTGTGTGCAAGCGAGCCTGTATCAGCAAGGCGTCTAAGTTTCCCAATCGAACAAGCGATCCAGTTCCTCGTCGGGTACATCGAAAATAGAATTGTGAGGCGGCAGGGGTTCAGTTTTCATCCAGGCTGGCAATCGGTCATCAGCAGCCGTGAAGCCTGCGCGCCGGTTGAATTCCCTCTCCAACGCGAGCGTTTGTTTGCCCAGTTGCTGGAGTACATCTGCGCCCACCTGCCAGTCATAGCGAGCGTTTAGCAGGTCGCGTATCGTCTCCGGCGCAGCAGCAAACCCGAATCCGGCAAAGACACACGCTCCCAAGGTGTCGTATCCAGCCATGTTGATCTGGATGGTGCGCGATAGGGCAACCTGAATCGAGGGGTCAAGGTGATTTACCTTGGCTCGAATGGTCAACCCGGCGGTGTGATCGGCTCCTTGGGGCGAGGTAGCGAACGTGACGCCAGTCCCTTTAATCGCTCGCGGCTCGTAGGCAGACATCGCCTGCCCTTTCACCGCCGGTACCCGCTCCACCCCAAAATGCCTGCCGGTTGCGACCGCGCCATTGCCAAGCACCTTACCCAGCGGCGTGCCGCGGCGAATCTCCTGGATCAATTCCATGGCGCGCACGCCGTCGCCGAAGTTCCACACCCCAGCCTCAGCCGCAACCCCAAGCGCCGCGCCGACTTCGATGCTATCCAGCCCCAGGTCGTTGATCTGGTAGCACATCCTGGCGATCTGATCCAGGCTGGAAATCTCCAGGTTAGGTCCAAGTAAACCGATGGTTTCATATTCAAGAGGTGAAACGATGGCTTTCCCATCTTCGCCGCCAAAGACGTTGGAACAGCGAATGGTGCAACCAGCCATGCATGCGTGTGTGGTTTCACTTTCCCCGCCGCGCTCCAGGAGCAACTGGCGCATGGTCTCGCCGCTGATCTCTTCCACCTTCTCGAAAGTTCCGCGGCTGAAATTGCGCGTCGGCAGACCGCCAAAACCATTCGACATCCTGGGCATCGCCGCGGTCCCATATTCGGCGTAAATCTTCGTCTGCGGGTGATTCATCAGCGCCTGGTTGAATTGCTTTTGCGCCTGGCGGAAAGCCTCGGGATAGACAATTGGCGGTTTTGGGCAATCGCTGGCGTCGAAGATGATTGCCTTCAGGTTCTTGCTGCCCATCAGCGCGCCCAGACCGCCGCGCGCCGCGATGCGCGACGGCACCCGGTCTTTATCAAGGTTTTGGATGCCAGCCGCCAGCAGGCGTCGCTCCCCCGCTATGCCAATAATCGCCATAGCGACTTTTTCTCCGTATTCACGGATCAACGCCCGCGCCGCATCGTAAACGCCCAACCCTGCCAGCGAATCGGCGGGATCGAAGCGCGCCCCGTGCCGGCTCAGATACAGGACGCGCCAGTGGTCATCTCCGAAGCTTTCCTCGATGATTAATGCTCTCACACCCAAGCGGGCAAGCTGCAGACCAGTCGAACCGCCGGCGTTAGCCTCTTTCACGCCGCGAGTGAGCGGGCTCTTTCCCCCGACGGAAATCCTGTCGCAACTGGACAACATATGTCCTACCAGCAAACCCGGGCTGAAGATCAGCTTGTTGGCAGGCGAAAGCGGATCACATCCAGGTTCCACCTCATCCAACAGGATGCGTGCGATCAAGCCCCGCCCACCCAACCGCTCCCATGTGGGCGGGAGGGGTTCGCGCTCCAGGCTCATCCGACGCAGGTTCACACGCCAAATTTCCATCTGAGTATCCCTTAACCAACCAGCTTGTGTAGCGATTCCTCAAAGATGCCCAACGCCTGATCAATTTGCTCTCCACTCACAACCAACGGTGGTATCCAACGGATGGTATTATCCCATGGTCCGCAGGTCAACAAGATCAATTGCCTCTCAAGGCAGGCTTGGATCACTGCCTTGGCAGTGGGTTTGTCTGGCTTCCCTTTTGCATCTCGGAATTCTACGCCAACCATCAAGCCTAAGCCGCGCACATCAGCTATCTGCGGATGTTCTTCCTGCAAGCGACGCAGACCAGCCATCAACTGTTGACCGCTTTGACGGGCGTTCTCCAGCATTTGCTCGGCTTTCATCGCCTGAATGGTGGCAACTCCCGCCGCCGCGGCAACCGCGTTCCCGCCAAATGTGCCGCCATGCGAACCCGGAATCCACTTCTCCATCAACTCTAAGCGACTGAAGACGCCAGAAATCGGCAGCCCAGAAGCCAACCCTTTCGCAACGGTGATGATATCCGGCGCGATTCCAAAATGCTCATACGCGAACCAATAGCCGGTTCGCCCGAAACCAGATTGAATCTCATCTACGATCAACAGAATACCGTGTTGATCACATACCTGCCGCAACCCACGCAAGAAGCTCACCGGCGGCACCACGTACCCCCCTTCGCCTAACACCGGCTCCACCAGGATGGCGGCGGTCTCCTGCGGAGCAGTTTGCGTGGTCAGCAGGTAGTCCAACTCTTCCAGGCACCACTCGCTGGTGCGCTCTGGCTCCCACCCATAACGAAATGCGTACGGGTAAGGCGCGACAAAGACACCTGGCATCAGCGGTTGATAACCAACGCGGTAAATCGTCTTCGACGTTGTCAGTGACATTGTGCCAACGGTGCGCCCATGGAAGCTGCCTTGAAAAACGATGATATTGCTGCGTCCGGTGGCATGCCGCGCCAGCTTCATTGCCCCCTCGATCGCCTCAGCGCCCGAATTGCTGAAGAAGAACCCATCAATCGTCGGATGAACAATGGTACGCAACTCGTCGATCAGTTCTAACAGTGGCTCGTGCACGACGATGTTCGCCTGACCATGAATAAGCAATCCCGCCTGTTTGCGAATCGCCTCCACCACGCGTGGATGGCAGTGACCGGTGTTGGTAACCCCGATGCCGCAGGTGAAGTCCAGATAGGGTTTTCCTTGCTGATCGAAAATATAGCAGCCCTCAGCCCGAGAAGCAATGATCGGCGTGTAATGCGGCCATACGGGGGACACATGCTTGAGCGTTTCGGTTGTCCAGGTCATGAGATGTCCTTTCATCCGCTGAGGTTGCTGATCTCAGCGCTTGAGTTGCTTCAACGCATCCCGCATAGCATACAGGGTTTCATCAATATCCGCATCGGAATGCGCTTCGCATATAAACCAGGGTTCCTTGCCATCCAGCTCATATTCGATGCCGCGCCGGCGCATCTCGCCATGCAGGCGCTCATAAAGCTCCATGTCGGCGCAGCAGACATCGCGAAAGTCCCTTGGGGGCGCCTCCACACCCAGAACGAAGGAGAACATCGCCGGCAATCCGGTCACTGCATGCGGAATGCCAGCCTCCTCCAATAGGGTGTGAATACCCTCCATCAACCGCTTTCCCCTTACGGCGATCGTTTCCAGGGCTGGGGTGGTTTCCAGGGCTTCCAGGGTAGCTGCAGCTGCAGCTGTACCGACGCCGTTGCCGCAATAGGTGCCGCCCTGCGCCAGCTTCCCCGGTTCGATGATACTCATCACCTCGCGCCTGCCGCCGATGGCTGCCAATGGATAGCCGTTAGCAAGCGATTTGGCGTAGGTCATCAGGTCTCCCTGAACGCCAAAATACTCGGTCGCCCCGCCGCGGGCGATGCGAAAACCGGTTTTCACCTCATCCAGAATCATCACAATCCCATATTCATCGCATAGCTTTCTCACAAGCTCGAGCCATCCGGGCAAAGGCAAGATGCTGGTCATATTTCCCGCCACCGCTTCTACCAGGATGGCGGCAATCTCCCCCCAATGGGCGCGCACCGCTCGTTCCAGCATCTCGAAATCATTGTAGGGCAAGACATAAAGCAGATCTCCAAACACGCGCGGGATGCCGGATGAATTCTGGACGACGATTGGGCTTCGGCTGGAGCCAATAGCGTGCGGGGAAGTATAGGCAGTCGAAAAGAGCACCTGGTCGTGAAAACCATGATAATGACCTTCGAACTTGATAATCTTCTCCCGATTCGTAAATGCTCGGGCAATGCGCAAGGCGTGCATGGTGGCTTCGGTGCCTGAATTGGCGAAGCGCACCATCTCAACCCCGGGGCACATCCGCGCCATCCGCTCCGCCACCTCGATTTCGAGCAGATGGGTATGGGCAAATAAGACTCCATTTTCGATTTGTTCGACGATGCGCCGATTCACACGCTCGTCCGCATGCCCCAGGATGATCGGACCAAACGCCAGGCGATAATCAATGTAGCGGTTATCGTCAACATCGTAGATATAGGCGCCTTTGGCGCGCGAGACCACCGGAGTATCGTCACCCCAGTAGCGAAAGTTCGAGGAGACGCCGTAGGGCATGACCCTGGCAGCGCGCTGATAAGCTGCGCGCGTTTTATCATAGGTTGCATTCATGGGTTTCTCTTTCTTGTTTATCATATCGCTGTCCTGTTAATCCATCAAGAAATCATTGAGATGGCTGCCTCGATGATTTCCAAACCGCCGAGCAATTCTTCTTCCTTGATGACCAATGGCGGACAGATAAACACCATATTGCGGTTAATAAATGTCGTCAAACCGTTTTGCTGCAGGTAATTCTTGATCGAATTCATTTCCGCTGAGCCTAATGGCTCGCGCGTGAGGCGATTTCGCACCAGTTCAATCACCGAGAACAAACCAATATAGCGGACATCGCCCACAAGTTCATACTTGCGCTTGAGTTTTTCCAACTCTGCGCCCAGGATTAAGCCTAGCTCCTTGCTGCGAGCTACCAGATTTTCCTCCTCATATACTTTTAGGGTGGCAATCCCTGCCGCGCAAGACATGGGGTGACCGTAGTAAGTCAAGCCCATGTAGAGCATGCGGTCATCGAAATACTCGGCGATCCTGTCTGAGACCACCACTCCGCCTAAGGGCAGGTAACCTGATGTCAAACCCTTGGCAATGGTCATGATATCCGGCACTACGCCCCAATGATTCACGGCGAACATCTCTCCGGTGCGACCGAAGCCGCTCATCACCTCATCTGCAATCAACAAGATGCCATATTTCTGGGTGATCTCCCTCAACCTAGGCCAGTACTCTGTCGGTGGGACGATGATGCCGTTCGATCCGGTCACCCCCTCCAGGATGATCGCTGCGATGGTTTCGGGATTCTCGTACTGGATCACCTGCTCAACATGGCTGATGCATTCGCGATGGCAGGTATCCGGCGAATGCCCAAACTGACAACGATAGCAATATGGATCCAGGACATGCACCACACCCGGGATGCCTGGCTCCACAGGCGGGCGGCGGTAATCTCCACTTAATGTTATGGCGCCATAGGTCGCCCCATGATAGGAAATGTATCGCGCCAGAATTTTCTGCCTGCCGGTGTACAATCGAGCAAACTTGATGGCGTTCTCATTGGCTTCAGCCCCGCCCAGGGTGAAGAACACCTTGTTCAAATCTCCTGGAGTAATATCCGCAATCATGCGAGCCAGGAGCGCTTTGGGTTCGGTAGCCATATTGGGATGTGCAGCGCAAAGCCCTGCCGCCTGCTCCTGTATAGCAGCCACAATTTTGGGATGTTGATACCCCACGTTGAGATTCATGAGTTGGGAGGAAAAATCCAGGTAGCGTTTGCCATCAGCATCCCAATAATACACCCCTTCTCCTCCAACCACTGGGATGGGAGAAACCGCCTTCTGTACGGACCAGGAGAAAAACACATGCTCGCGGCTCAAACGGATAATCTCTTCGCCCGTTAGCGATTGTCCTGTGCCTGCCTTCTCCATCGAACACTCCATTCGAAAATCGGAACCACGCAACACCCGCTCTGTATCCCATATAGGATGGGTATATCTCGAGCGGGTGTTCACGGATCGCTTATGGATAAATCGACGTTATCGCCATAATTTTTGTCGATTTATTACATCATCATCGGGTTAACTTTTCCGTAATCGACAGCAAACAAATATACTTTACAGGAATTCCAGTAAAAAGTCAAGCAAAGCCAAGAAAAAAAGGAAAGTCGAGGGAATCCATTACCATATATGTTACAATATATACACGATGAACTCTGGGAATCAAGCCGACGACCTCGCTTCTGCTCCACAAACGTCCCCCAACGCCTCAGAACAGTTGCGCCGCCAGCGATCAATCTTGATTGGCGTCATCGTGGGGGCGGTTGTCCTGCTGGCAATCCTGGTCGTCAGTTTTTACTACCTGTTTCAACCGCAGACAGATACAGCTAAAATCCGCGATGTGTTTATCATCTTCATGGCGCTGGAATCGCTCTTATTGGGGCTGGTCTTGGTGGTCTTGATCATCCAACTGGCGCGCCTGATCAACCTGTTGCAAAATGAGATCAGACCGATCCTGGATTCCACCAACGAAACGGTAAACACACTGCGTGGCACGACAATATTCTTGAGCGAGAACGTAGTCGAACCGGTCATCAAGATGAACGAGTATTCGGCGGGCATCTTGCAAGCGTTGACTGTGCTCGGCTTGTTGCGACGAAGGTCAAAAAAATAACCGAAGGAGAGTGAAAGATGGCAGAGCAAGATTCAGGATTTGGGGCATTCCTGGTTGGTTTTGTGGTTGGCGGACTGGTGGGAGCAGCGGTGGCGCTCCTGTTCGCTCCCCAATCCGGCGAGGAAACCCGCGCCTACATCCGGGATAAGAGCATCGAACTGAAAGATAAAGCCGTCGAGACGGTTGACGAAGCCCGCGTGCGCACCGAAAAGGCGCTCGAAGACGCCCGTCTTCGCGCCGACGCAGCGTTCGCGGAAGTGAAATCACGCACCGAGGAACTGGCTAAGCTGGCAAAGCGCCAGAAAGTTGTCCTAGAGGAACAGGAGAGCAGCGGCGAGACCGCCGCTGGAAGCGCCTAAGCAGTTCATCGGGCGGTGTTGCTGACCATCGAAGAATAATCCCGCCTCGATTCGGGCGGGATTTCTTTATTTTCAGCAACCGAGGTCTGCCATTACCGCGTCAACCCCAGATAACACATCGCCAGCCAGAACCGACGCCGAGCTGCCCAAGTGCTCCTGAGCAGCCAACCCCGCCTGAGCGTGAATCCATGCTCCGGCAACCGCCGCTGGAAACGCCTCCAGCCCTTGCGCCCGCAATCCGACGATCAATCCCGCCAGGACATCGCCTGTACCGGCTCGAGCCAGCGCTGGCGTAGCCACTGCAATCACAGCCGTCTGCCCATCTGGGGCGGCGATCACAGTAAACGCGCCCTTCAAGACAACCACATGCCCCCAATCGCGGGCATACTGTTCAGCAATCTTCACCCGCTCGCGCTGGATGGTTTCTTTCGTCAGTCCGGTCAATACCGACATCTCGCCAGGATGCGGCGTCAAAACGGCTGGAGCGGGCACCTGTTTATGCCAGTTTGGGAGGCGCGCCGTCAATTTCAAACCGTCGGCGTCTAATACTACCGGTGGAAGCTTTGTCGAAGGCTGCGTTTCGGCGGTTTTCACCGATGGCACCAGACCTATGCCGGCGCGTCGGGTGTGAGCGCCGGCTGCAAAGAGATTGGCTAGAAAGGCGCGCGTCGTCTCTTCTAAGCCAAAGCCCGGACCGATCAAGATCGCCGTCGCCCGCTCCATGCCTGCCAAAAGCACTCGCCAGGCATCCCCGGCGATCACACCCAGCTCATCCGGCAGCAACAACCAGGTGGCTTCGGGAAACTGCCCCGCCAGGGTGGTATGGAGCGACTGGGGCACAGCCATCGTTACCAGACCGGCGCCCGACTTGTAGGCAGCCCGTCCGGCTAACCAAGCCGCTCCCGTATAATTGACCGACCCTGCCACGATCAGCGCTGTGCCGAAGGTGCCCTTGTGTGCATCCAGCGGACGTCTCGGCAGTGTGCTCGCCACCCATTGGCGGTCGGGAACGAAGCGGCGGATCGCCTCCCAGGCAGCGGGATATGGGATTTCCTCCCCCAACCCAATGCCTACGACTTTAAGTTTTCCTACCAGGTTATACGCAGGGAATTGCAACAAGCCTCTTTTGACCGCCGCCATGGTGACAGTGAGATGCGCGGGAATGCTCTCGGGGGCATGCTCGCCACTGTCACAATCCACCCCAGACGGGCAATCAACGGCGACCACGCGGATGTCCTTGTTCTCCAACACTCGCGTTTGCACAAATCCCAGCACTTGAGCCAACTCCGGCTTCAGAGGCAGGCGCGCCCCCGTACCCAAGACGCCATCCAACAGGATAGCGTGCTTCTGGATTTGTTCCTCCAGGAGAGCAAATCCGTTCTCGGGCGAAAGCATAAACACATTCCCACCCGCTTGAGTTAACCTTAAGACCAAAGGATCGTCTGGTGAACGCTGGCGGACGATGCAGGCGCTGGCTCGCCAACCCTGTTGCGCCAGGCGCGCCAGCGCCACCAGGGTATCCCCACCGTTATTGCCCGAACCCACCAATCCAAGCACGCCCGCGTCCCGGGAATCGGGATATTCCTCTGCGATCGCATCTGCCAGATTCCTGCCGGCGTTCTCCATCATCAGATCATAGGTAAGCCCGCTGGCATCCGCCTGGCGCTCGATGGCGACCATCTCTTCCACGCTTACATACTTGATCATCGCATCGCCTCCCTGCCTGTGCGATGGAGAGCTTCATCCTCCTGTTGACCAGCCAACCACAGGTCCGGGATCACCCAACCCAGGTTAAGCTCCAACAGCTTCTGCCGGGTGGCAAAGCCCGTCGCTGCATCCCAGCCTCGATGCTGATAGTACGCTTTCAGCATGCCATCCAGGTCGGGAACATATCCCCCGCTTCCCTCTCCGGCATCGGGATAAGGTTTGAGCAATAGCTTGGGCAACCGATCCCATGAAGCTCTCAAACCCAGGCGGTTGTTGATGGCGCGTTTCAAATTCCAGGCGCGTTCCCCCGCCTTCATCAACTCAGCGATGTCCCAATCCAAGCCGACAGCAGCGTTGACCAAAGCCACAATCATTTTCGGCGGGACACTGGCAAAATAACACAGCACCAGGGAATTCCAAACCGTACGGTAATCTTGATGAAGTGCAACGTTGCCTGCTTTCTCCGCCCCGGCTTGGCGCGGTAACACCTGTATCCCTGTCTCGGCTTCTGCCTGCCCAACATCTACAATAAAATAATCTGATTGGTTGTGGCAGGCGCCGCGCGGCGACGTTGCATACACCAGCGCCATCCCGGAAGCCCCACGCGGATCATGATAGGCTACTTCCAGTCCGTTCACCTGCACCGCCCATTCCTCCGCTCCAAATTGGCGCGCCAGCGCCAGGGCGCCCCGTGCAAGCAAACCGCCCAATCCCTCACGTCTTACGGTTTGCTGTATCAATCGCTCCACCAGGGCTGCGTCACCCCAATCGAGAACCAGCCCGTCAGTATCTTCGCTGGTGATGAAACCCTGTTCGAACAATGTGATTGCCAAGCCAATCGTGTTGCTCAGGCTGATGGTATCCATACCATAACGGTCGCATAGCTCTCCCAGACGCGTCGCCACAGCAGGATCACTCAGGAGCAGGTTAGGACCAAATCCCACCAGTGTCTCGTATTCTGCCCCTTTCCTGCGCCTGCCATCCGCCAAGCGCACCACCCGCCCACAGGCAATCACACAGGCGTGGCAGGCGCTCACCCCGTCCAGGATGGTCTCCGCCACGCTGGCGCCGGAGATTTTGCCGGCATCGGGAAATACTTCTTTCTGAAAATACTTTTTGGGCATTTCGCCCAGGTAGTCGAAATAATCCGCGCCTCCAGCGGAACCTAAATCATGCAACATTTGCGTCAGGGGAGCGTTGCGAAGTTCTCGGTTGGCGATGGAACGCAGGTGGTGATAACGCTCGGGATCATAGAGGGGCACCTTTCCATGCCCGCGGACCGCAATCGCTTTCAGGTTCTTCGATCCCATCACCGCACCCATCCCAGTCCTGCCTGCCACACGCCCGTGATCAGCCAGAATCAGGCTGAATGGGATGCCAGCCTCGCCTGCGGGACCAATACATGCCACGCGCGGTTTTTCTCCAGACCACTCCTGAGCAATTGCCTGCTGCGTGTCGTAGGTTTCCATCCCCCAGAGGTGGTCTGCCGAATGAAGGGTGACCTGGCGATCGCGGATGGCTAAATACACCGGCTTTTCTGCGCGTCCGGTGATCCACAATCCATCATAGCCAGCTGTGCGCAGTTCTGCCCCCCAAAAACCGCCGCAATTTGACTCGCCCCATAGCTGCGTGGCTGGCGAACGGGCTGTTACAACAAACCTGCCCACAGCCGGACCAGCAGTTCCGGAGAGCGGTCCATTCAAGAAAAGCAATGGAGCTTCAGGTGCAAGGGGGTCTAATCCAGGCGCGAGATGTTCATAGAGCAATCGCGCCGCCAGCGATGCCCCTCCCAGATACTCGTGTTCCCAGGAGGCGGGGATGGATATTTCCTCAGTGGAAAAGTTCGATAGATCAACTTTCAGTATCGGCTGCATAAACGTGTGACCTGCGCGATGGATGAGATTCGGGTATGCTGATTCAGTTTACCAGAGTTTCAACGGTCTGATAATAGCTGGTTTACAATATGAATAGTGTGATGACTATCAGGCTTGACGCCCCTTATCAATAAAAGTATCATCTTTTGAGAGGGAGAATGACCATCCGCATCCATCCCACGGCAGAGGTGTCCCCGCAAGCTCAAATCGGCGACGGGACGCGCATCTGGCATCATGTGCAGGTGCGTGAAGACGCCCACATCGGTGAAAATTGCATCTTGAGCAAAGGTGTGTATATCGACGCCGGCGTACAGATTGGCAACAACGTCAAGATTCAGAATTACGTTTCTGTCTATCACGGCGTGAGTGTAGAAGATGGGGTATTCATCGGACCACATGTCTGTTTCACGAATGACCTGCTCCCACGCGCCATCAACCCGGACGGCAGCCTGAAATCATCCACCGATTGGCAGTTGAGTCCGACGTTGGTGCGCTGCGGCGCATCGATCGGCGCCAACGCCACCATCCGCTGCGGCGTAATCATCGGCAAATGGGCAATGGTAGGCGCCGGCAGCGTAGTGACGCGTGATGTACCCGATTACGGTTTGGTGTGGGGCAATCCAGCCCGATTGTATGGGTTCGTCTGTGCTTGCGGCGGACGGCTGACCAGCAACGCGCAAAATGCTGATCCGGTGCAGGCAAGCTGCACGCGATGCGCCGCCACAATCGAAATCCCCCTCGACATCTGGAGGCAAGCGATATGATCCCCATCGCCAAACCGATTATCGAGCAAGAGGAAAAACAGGCGGTGCTGGAGGTGCTCGAATCGGGCATGCTTGCCCAAGGGGAGCGGGTGCGGGCATTCGAAAGCGCCTTTGCCGAATTCATAGGGGTAAAGTACGCCATCGCCACCTCATCTGGCACGACTGCTCTACATACCGCGCTGCTGGCGCATCAGATTGACGCAGGGGCAGAGGTGATCACCACGCCGTTTTCATTTATCGCCACTGCCAACTGCATCCTGTATGTCGGCGCTCGTCCGATCTTTGTGGATATTGACGCCCGCACCTTCAACATTGATCCAGCGCAGATTGAAGCGGCGATAACACCCAGGACAAGGGCAATTCTTCCCGTGCACCTCTTCGGCTTGAGCTGCGACATGGAGGCGATCACCGCCATCGCAGAGAAGCACAGGCTGATCGTGATCGAAGACGCCTGTCAAAGTCATGGAGCTTCTTATCGAGGTCAAAAGGTGGGGTCGTTTGGCACCGGTGTATTCTCTTTTTATCCGACGAAGAACATCACCTGCGCTGAAGGGGGCATGATCACCACCAACGACGCTGAGATAGCCGAACGCTGCCGTGTTATTCGTCAACATGGCATGCGGCGGCGCTACTACCACGACGAGTTGGGCTTCAACTTCCGCATGACCGATGTCCACGCCGCGATTGGGCTGGAACAGTTGAAAAAACTGCCGCGCTTCAACCGCATCCGCCAGCAAAATGCGCGCTACCTGAGCGAAAGATTGAAAGGCGCGCGCGTGCCCTATACGCCAGAGGGGTATGAGCACGTATTTCATCAATACACGATTCGAGTTGATCCAAAGCGGCGGGACGCCCTGATAGATCATCTGACCCAACGTGGGATCGGCTGCAGCATTTACTACCCCATCCCCATCCATAAACAATCTTACTATTTAGAAGCCCTCCACTATCAGCCGAGTCTGCCGGTGGCAGAAAGAACCGCTTCCGAGGTGCTCTCGTTGCCTGTGCACCCTGCTCTAAGCCAGCAGGATCTTGATATGATTGTTCAGGCAGTCAATGCCTTCTATGAGACAGAACCCGCCTGAGGTACATGTCAGCGAATATTCGAGTTGCCCGGAGACTTGGCTACTGGGCGTCCGCATTGTTGATCTGCCCTCCGAGGCGATTGTCGCACAGATTGATCAGGCGATTCAACATCGCCGGAAATCCATCTTCCAATATGTGAACATCCACGCTCTCAATCTAGCCCAGGAATTGCCCTGGTTTCGGGAATTTATCAACCAGGCGGCGTTGCCTTATTGTGATGGATATGGGGTGCTATTGGGCGCCTGGTTGAGCGGCAGCAGGCTACGACACCGCTCCACACCACCAGACTGGATACACCAACTGGCAGAGCTATGCGCGCGGCGCGGGTACTCACTCTTCATCCTTGGCGGTCAACCAGGCGTAGCCGAAAAAGCCGGCGCACGGCTTCGCCGTCATCACGCAAACTTGCAGATTCGAGGCTGCCAGCACGGATATTTCGATAAAAGCCCTGGTAGCACCGAGAATGAACACACACTTCGAACGATCAACGCTGCCCATGCGCAGATTCTGATCGTCGGCATGGGGATGCCGTTGCAGGAGCGCTGGCTGAGCGAGAACTGGGCACGCCTGAATTGTCTGATTGGATTGCCCGTCGGGGCTTTGCTGGACTACCTGGCTGGAGAGCGCCGCCGTTGCTCGCCCTGGATGTCTCAGCATGGATTGGAATGGCTCGGGCGATTAATTTCTGAGCCAGCTCGGTTATGGCGGCGGTACCTGATCGGCATCCCGCTTTTTTTGTTCAGGATATTGCGACAGCGTTATCTGTCATCCTGAACACTCGCCTATGTTGAGAAGATTCTCGCTCGATTTTGCAATTTTCAGCATCGCCTTCGACGCCTTTTTAATTGCTCTGGCGCTATGGACATCGACAACGCTGCGCCCGTGGTTGAGCCGGTTTCCGTACATAAAATTCATCCCTGAACCAGCCTATTTACCTGCTGTTCTTTATGGGGTCTTTCCGATCCTTTGGGTGGCAATCCTGTTTTTCTCGTCGGTATACGACTACCGGCGCAACTTACGTCTCTGGCGTGAGACAAGCAGCATCCTCATCGGTTCAATTTTTGCCATCAGCGCCCTGGCTGGCGTTTTATACCTGACTTATCGGGACGTCTCTCGCGCTCTGTTCATCACTTTCGTCTGCCTGGCGCTTGCACTTTTGCTCGGCTGGCGCATGCTATACCGTTTGTTGCACCGTTTTGGCATCTTGAAAGGCGCGCAACCCAGGAACATTTTGATCGTCGGAACCGGCGCACTGGCAAATGAGCTCCATGCGCAGATATCGGCTTATCATAAACTGGGACTGCGCGTGGTTGGCTTTCTGGATGACGAAAGCGCTCCAGGAGAGTTGCCAGGAGAACGTTTAGGACCGATCGCCTCAGCCCGCCAGATCATCCTGGAGAAAAAAGTTGACGACGTTGTGATCGCCCTTTCCCCGCAACAATATGAGTTGGTATTCCGACTGGTGAAAGAGGTGACGACATTGCCGGTGAAGGTGTGGGTCATCCCCGACTATTTCAACCTGGCGCTCTTCAAGATAGATTTCGAAGAACTGGCAGGCATACCGATGCTCGACCTGCGCGCCCCAGCACTGACCCACTTCCAACGCCTGGTAAAGCGGAGTTTTGACTTAACCGTCACCCTACTCAGCATGCCGGTCGCCTTGCCGTTGATGGGGTTGATTGCCCTGATCCTTAAATTCGATCGCTCTGGAGCGGTGTTGTTCCGTCAGGCGCGGGTGGGAGAAAACGGGCGCACCTTCAATATTATCAAATTCCGCACCATGACCGCCAATCCAGATCAGCTTCCGATTCCGGATGGAGCGCCTGAAACCACCCAGCCTTATCAGATTAAATCCAGTGCTGATCCACGCGTCACCCGAATTGGAAGATTTCTGCGGCGAACCAGTCTGGACGAACTGCCTCAATTATTCAATGTGTTGAAAGGCGAGATGAGTCTGGTAGGACCGCGCCCAGAACTGCCGGAGCTGGTAAAGAATTATGAACCCTGGCAGTACAAACGATTTTCGGTGCCGCCAGGGATGACGGGCTGGTGGCAGGTTCATGGTCGCAGCGACCGCCCGCTGCACCTGAACACCCAAGACGATCTATATTACATAGAAAACTACTCTATTCTGCTCGATATATTGATCTTGATTTACACCATCGGCGCGGTGATCTCTGGCAAAGGCGCCTACTAGAGAAGAGAAAGGCAGGCTTTTTCATCGTCGCTATTTCACCTTCAGGCGCTGTTCCTGGGGGCTGAAAAACAGGTTGCATCGAAGCGACCTTGACATGCGCCAATGGGCTGGCTATAATCCTATTCACCAGGCGGGTGTCGCCAAGTGGTAAGGCAGTAGCTTCCCAAGCTACCATTTCGTGGGTTCGAATCCCATCACCCGCTCAGTCCCGCTGACAGCGGGATTTTTCTTTTTCCCATCTACGATTTACACAAAAACTTGCAAGTATGATAATTTTAGAAATCAGTTTTAATACTAAAATAGGAATGCAAAGAAAGGTGGGCATCATGGCTCAGCTTGCGACTGTCTTGTACATCGAAGACAATGACGACAACCGCCTGTTAGTGCGGCGGGTGCTTCAATCCGAAGGTTTCCAGGTACTGGAGGCTGAGAATGCTGCGCGTGCCATGAATTTGCTCGAAAAGCAGCGACCAGACCTGATTCTAATGGATATCAACCTGCCCGAGGTCGACGGCTATTCTCTTACGACGCACCTGAAATTGAAGGCGGAATTCCGCCATGTTCCCATCATCGCCCTGACAGCCAATGTGATGCGCGGCGACCGGGAGCGCACCCTCCAGGCTGGCTGTGATGGTTATATCCAAAAACCGATTGACATTGACTCCCTTCCCGAACAAATCATGCGTTTTCTCTCACAGGCAAAGTAAAGATGTCAACCAGGTTGTATCCAAACCCATCGCCAACCGGGACCGATGACAGCCACAAATCGGTCTCGACCGCTACCGCCGGTAACACGAACCGCCTGTCGTCGATCAAGGATGCCAGCGTGCTGGTTGTGGAGGATAATGTGGCTAATTTCGTCTTGATCGCTCGCCTGCTCGGCTATATGGGGATTCACTGCGAATGGAAAACTTCTGGATACGAAGTGGTTGAATACGCTCATACCCTGCCACGGTTGGATTTGATTCTGTTAGACATCCGTCTGCCCTACGAAGATGGCTACGGCGCGTTGAAAAAAATCCGCTCATCTCCATTGCTGAAAGATACCCGCGTCGTGGCAGTCACAGCCGAAGCCAGTTCCGAGCAGATGAATAAGGCGCGCGCTGCCGGCTTTGACGGCTTTTTGGGAAAGCCGATCGACCCAGACCGATTCCCAGATCAGGTGCAGCGCATCCTGGCGGGCGAGCCGGTCTGGGAATTGAGCTGACGTCAATTTCTCCTATACGCGTTTCAATCTTCGGCAATCCAATTGCAGATAGGAGCTGAACCGGATGCGCCGGGATGGCAATATTTCTAGAAATCAAGCCGCTAATAGCACGATCGGACACTTTCAGGCGCAAAACGCGCATCCAATCCGCAACCGGAGGCAAACCACCACTACTTGGCTGTCCTCCATAAACGCTGGCTAACAAATATGTCAGACCGATTAAAACTTACCGTTTTGACATGCATTTGGAGACAAAACCGGGTTTAAATCATCAGAAGAGGGTCAATGTATCCGCACCCGTCGCGACACAGACATGCCCAACTCCGCTCGGATAATTTGAGGCAATAAATAGACGACAGATAAAGGATGAGATGACGACAGAGAAGCCAAGCCGAGCTGCTGACGGCTTCATAGCCAAACCCCAGGACTTCCACAAACCATCAGACCTGTTAGAACGCCTCGTTCAGCGCGGTTTGTTGGAAAGCCGAGATGCTGAATTCGCCCGGTATTATCAGGAACGCCTCGCCTCCAAAGGCTACCCGAGCTCTTTGGCGAAAGTTCTGGTGGAGTTGTCCCTGATTGATCCCTTGATCCTGAGCCAGATACTTCTGGAAGAAAAGGAAAGCAAGGCGGCTTTGCTTCAATCGCCACCCTCCAATACTGCTCAGCCCGCCCCCGTCGCAGATCAGAAGGAAACCTCTCCTCAGCGCTGGAGGGATGCAACCGCGCAGACCCTTCAGCAGTGTGTTACTGCCCCTAACCAGTACGAGCTTCTCCATAGTTTCAGTAATTCATTGCTTCAGCAATTCAGTTGTAACTCGATCGCCGTCTACCTCAACGAGTCAGATCGAACCCTGGTCTTACAACATCAGGCTACCGCCCAGGGAACAGACGCCCCCAGGCGCGAAACCTCGATTCTGCATTCTGCTCCCTCCCCTCAAGCCTGGACAGCTCGCACCCGTCAGGTATATCTCTCATCTACCGGCGATACTCTTTCGCCGCAGCCACCGGCTGCCGGAGAATCAAAAGCTGGTTTGCGCGCATGTTTGCCAATGCTCTACGATGGAAGCCTGGTAGGGGTGATAGATATCGAGACAGAAACGGTAGCATTATCCACACCGGCTGCAATCGAGGCGCTGAAGACCACCGCAACCAGCCTGGCAGCCCTGATTCGGCATCACCAGATGCTGGATACCACCAGAGCGATCCTCGGTGAATTATCGGTGCATCATCAGATCAGTCAGGGTTACGCTTTAGCTAAAACCACCGAGGAAGTACATCGTCACACCATAAAAACGCTCAAACAACTCCCTTGCCAGGGGTGGCTGCTGCGTAGGCGAACGAACCAATGGCTCGCTGTAAAGGAAAGCGAAACTGAGACAACGACGGAACGGGTAGAGCAAGCGCTGAACCGACGCCAGCTCGCTCCTGCACAGCTTGAAGATCTGCTGGCTTTTCAGGACCATTTACTGATCAAAGCAGAGGCAGTCGCAACAGAGTTGGCGGAAGACCTGCGTTTGGCTATCGTAGATATGGGCTTCCAGGAGGCGGCAATCATTCCGGTAAGAGATGAACAGCATCTGATTGGGCTAATCCTGGTTGGGTCGGAACGGGCGGGATGTCTCGATCAGAAATTAGTACAGTTCTGCATCGGCGTTGCGGAGCTGGTCTCATCTGCCTTAAACCGTGTGCAAACCCTGGAAAACATACAACGTCGCCTGGAACGCATTCAGGTGATGGATTCCGTCAGCCAATCCATTGCGGTTGAACTTGACCTGGAAAAGCTTTATGCGGTACTCCATCAACAAATCCTGCGCGTGCTGGGCGAGGTAGATTTCATCATCGCCACCTACGATGCTAACACCAATTTAATTCAAATCCCATACGCTTACGAAAATCAGCAAGTGATCTCGATCCCGCCTTTCCCGTTAGGCGAGGGGCTCACCTCCATATTGATCAAAACCGGCAAACCGCTGATGCTGGTCGAGGACACTGAAGACAAAGCCAGGGAGCTAGGGGCAAAAATCATCGGAGCGCCGGCAAAATCCTGGCTGGGCGTACCTTTGATGGTTGGCGGAGAGACGCTTGGAGCGATGATTGTCCAGGATCTTGAGGTCGAACACCGTTTCGACGACGAGGATCTGAAAATGCTAAGCACGCTCTCGACCCAGGTGGCAACAGCCCTACGCAACGCGCGTCTGATCTACGAAGCACGAGAGAAAGCCAGGCGAGAAAAACAAGCGGTTGAGATAAGCCAGAAAATTTGGTCTGCCGTCAATGTGGATACGATTCTGAAGACAGCACTGGATGAATTGGGGAAGGCTCTGCACGCCTCCAAAGGTTACGTAAAACTGGAAATGGCGGATGAGGAGCTTGCAGCGCGTACAGGCGGAAAAGGATGAGTAAATGAGACGACGGGTGATCTTCCTGTACACTTTATGGGGCGCCTTATTTGGCTTGCTGTTTCCACTCACCTCTTCTTTGTGGTTGATTTTAAACGGCGGTTACCCTCTTCACTTGCGCAGTTTTATACTTGTCCAACGCAACCATCCGTTGGAATGGATGATCGACACTGCCCCATTCTTCCTCGGCATGTTTGCCATGCTGGCTGGCATCCGCCAGGCGAATGTCCTGGCGCTGAACGAAGCCCTGAAGAACCGCGTCCAGGAAAAAGAGCTTTTATCGCTGGAACTTCAGAACCTGAAGGACAGGCTCGAAAAGAATATTGAAAAGCAGCTGGTAGAACTCAAAGCTGCGGCGCATGTTGCCCGTGAGGCGGCTGCAATTCATGACCTGGATAAACTCCTGGCAGATACTGCAAATCTAATCTCCGCTCGCTTTGGTTTTTATCACGCCGGCATTTTCCTGCTGGATGAGCTGGACGAATACGCGGTTTTGTGTGCAGCCTCATCCGAGGGCGGTAAAAGGATGCTCGCCCGTCAGCATAAACTGGCGGTGGGGAAAGTCGGCATCGTTGGCTATGTTGCCGAGAAGGGCGAACCACGCATTGCCCTGGATGTCGGCTCGGACGCAGTCTTTTTCAACAACCCCGACCTGCCTGAAACCCGTTCTGAAATGGCTCTGCCGCTCAAGGCTCGCGGTCGCATTATCGGCGTATTGGACGTTCAGTCAACCCAACCCAATGCTTTCACCAACGAAGACCTCTCCATCCTTCAAACTCTGGCAGATCAGCTAGCCCTGGCGATTGATAACGCTCGCCTCTTCAGCGAAACGCAACAGAACCTCAAGGAACTTGCCAGCCTGAACCGTCGCCTGGTTGCACAGGCATGGGCACCCAGGCTGATGCAACGGGAGTACGCGTTCCAATATGATCCTCTCGGAATCAGACCTGCAACCGAAATCCAGGCGCCGACCAATACCGATCCACGCCGCACGCTTACATCACCTATTCTATTCCGCGGGCAACCATTGGGTGTGATCACCCTGCTCAGGGAATCTGACCAGCCCGAATGGGACACCTGGGAGGTTGAGCTTTTCGAATCAGTGGTCGCACAACTCGGCATGGCGCTGGACAATGCCCGGACGATGGAAGACATCCAAACTCAGGCTGAAATGGAGCGCCTGATGTCGGAAATCTCCTCCCGCTTCTGGGCTTCGGCGGATGTCAACACCATCCTGCGCACTGCCGTAGAACAACTTGGCAGCGCCCTGGATGTCGTCCAGGCAACGATCCAGTTAGAAGCGCCGTCTTATCACTCATGAATTAGCGGGGTGGAGATAACAGCAGAGGAATGGAAGTGATCCAGTTTGAATTCAGCCCAATCATTCCATATGGCGCCTGGGCGCTCGCGCTGGTCGAACTGATCCTGGGCTTGTACATATTGGTGCTGAACGCCTGGCATACGGCAAACCGTCACACCAGTCTGCTGCTCCTGCTGGTTTCCATCAATAGCTTTGCAATCGGGTGGATGAGCGGTGCGACAGGGTCGGTCAACGCCCAAATCCCGGCGTTGATCCTGGCAACAACCACAACCGCCGTCGAGCCAATGCTGTTGATGAGCGCCATTGCCCTGTTTCAGCCGGCATGGCTTTCTGGGAAGAAGAAGTGGATTTGGACGCCCATTTACGGCTTGATACTGCTGCCTCTGGCTCTGACGCTCACGGATTATTTCTTCCTTACCGGTATGTGGTACACCGGCATAGAATCCACTGCTTATGCAGGGGGGGGCTTGCGCTTAGCCGAGTTCACGCAAGGCTGGTTATCTTCCTACCTTAAACTCATCAGTTTTCAGGTGCTTAACGTAGCCACAGCCAGCTTGCTGTTGGCGTTCGCGATCTTTAACCGAAAGGCAGCCAGGCACGATCAAAAGCTGGCTTGGTTGCTGTTCTTCATCACCTCATTGGCAGCTTATATCCAGGTTTATCAGGCTAAGTCTCTCGACCCGGCTGCGACGTCTCTGCTTACGAACGCTGTCTTTGCCATAGCCTACGGCTTTGCCTGCTATACGCAGATGGTCTCCGAGAGGCGCGTGCAACGCGGCAGTCTAAAGGTTCGTCTGACAGCCCTGATATTGACCGTTTCGGTTCCTTTGATCATTTTCACTAATCTATTCGTTATCAACCGCGCCGAGATCACCTTACGGCGTTACGCTGCGCAACAGCTTCATGATAATAGCCAATTCCTTTCCGCCCAGGTCGAAGCATGGCACGATCGTCAAGCGAGAGCCCTCCATACTCTCATCAGTCAGCTTGGTCAGGCGCCGATGAATGCCAACCAGCGCTTCAGGCTGGTGGATATTCTCTCTGCTACATATCCAGATCTGCACTTAATAAGCATCCTGGATTTGGAGGGCAACAGCATTTACCGCAGCGATGGCGCGCCGGCGCTCAACTATAGCCAGAGAGCATGGTTTCAGCGCGCCAAATCGGGCGCGCCTTTGATAACGGAGACCTATCTGGATGGCGTCAGCTACGAACCCCTGCTGCTCTTCTCTGCGCCAATACGAGACAATGCTGGAGAGATCGTCGGGGTAGGCATGATCACAGCCAGCCTGCGTTCGTTGGACGATTTGCTCCAGGTGCACTCACTGGGGAAACAAGCCAGGGTATTGGTGGCTGATGAGCAGGGCAGGATCATCGCCCTCTCCAACGTGAGCCAGAACCAGCGTCTCTCGCCGGTAAACGCCGAGCTCATCAACCCCCTAAATGCACCATCGGCGCTCACCCCCGAAACGCATCAGGCGCTCGGCGCAAGAGGGATAAAGATTGCCAGGCTGTATGCCGCCAGAGTGCCGTGGCATCTATCCGGGACAACACTGAGCAATGGCTGGACGCTCCTCATTCAAGTCCCGGAACGGGCGCTGCTCGCCAACATCAACCTCTTTCGCGGCGCGGCTTGGCTGGCAGCGCTGATCGGCACATTGATCCTCCTGACGCTTTCCTGGCTAACCATCCGCCAAACCATTCAGCCGATCGCGACATTGACCAGGACCGCAACCAGTATCGCCTCCGGCGACCTGAGTCAGGTTGCTATCGTTGATACAGAGGATGAAATTGGCATACTGGCGCGCGCCTTTAACAGCATGACCAGCCAGCTTCGTGAACTGGTTGCTACCCTCGAACGCAGGGTAGCCGAACGTACCCGTGATTTAGAGCGCCGAGCCCTTCAACTTCAGGTCGCCGCGGAGGTGTCGCGCGAGACAGCAACCATCCATGATCTCGAACAATTGCTGGATCACACTGTGCGGCTGATTTCGGCTCGCTTCAATTATTATCATGCAGGCATCTTCCTGATCGATAAAACCGGAAAAAACGCCGTCCTGCGCGCCGCTTCTTCCGAAGGGGGACAGCGCATGCTCGCCCGCCACCATACTTTAGAGGTGGGCAAGGTTGGCATTGTGGGGTACGTCGCCGGAACTGGCAAGCCCCGCCTCGCCCACAACGTGGGCGAAGACGCGGTCTTTTTCAACAATCCCGATCTTCCGCAAACCCGCTCTGAATTAGCGCTGCCGCTCAAAGCCAGAGGACAGGTCATCGGGGTGCTGGACGTTCAATCTACCAAACCATCTGCTTTCACCGAAGAAGACATGACCACCCTGCAAATCCTGGCAGATCAGGTCGCCCTGGCGATTGACAATACTCGTCTGCTCTCGGAAATGGAGCTCACTTTACAGGAATTGAGAAATCTGTATGAACTCCAGGTGGGACAGGCTTGGCAAAAACGACTTGGCGATCGCAAGATCGCTTTCCAATACGATCGTTTCGGCGCCCAACAGATCAATCCGGACCATAGTATACAAAAAGCTGATTCCGAAAATTTCAACACCCTGCGCTTACCTCTCGTCTTCCGCGGGCTGTCGCTTGGTAGCGTGACCCTGACTAAAGATAAATCAGCTCCACCCTGGTCACCTGAAGAGATGGCGCTGCTCCATAACATGCTGGCTCAGCTTTCTCTGGCTTTAGAAAACGCCAGATTGCTCGAAGAAACCCAGCGAAGAGCAGAGCGAGAACGCCAGATCAAAGATTTCTCCGCCCGAATCCGAGCCAGCACAGATCCCGAAGTGATCCTGCGCACCGCCGCAGCGGAGTTGCTCCAGATTATGGGCGTAGAACAGGCTCAAATCCTGATCAACCCGAACCAATCAGATAAACCGACCTCAATCCAGGCAGGCAATGGCAGACATGCAGACGACGGGGGAGAAGATCAGGAGCAAACGCCAATAGAGTTGGGAACCCGGGCTCAAGGAGAGGAGGCAACGTGAGTTACATCCTCGCAATCGCCAATCAAAAAGGAGGGGTGGCTAAAACCACAACCGCCATCTCACTTGGCGGGGCGCTGGTCAAAGCCGGCAATCAGGTGTTGCTGATTGACCTGGATGCGCAAGCAGATCTGACCCTGGCAATGGGGCTGAACCCCCGCGAAATCCGCGGCTCAATCGCCGATGTGTTGCTGAACTCGGGAAATTTAGTAAGCCTGTGTCGCGAAACTATGATTCCCGGATTGGATATCATCCCCTCTAACGCAGAGATGGACCTTGCTGAGCAGTTTCTATCGGAGCGGATTAACCATGAGTTCATCCTGCGCAACGCTCTCATCGCACACATGCCCGATCAGGTATACGATTACGTGATTTTGGATTGCCCGCCCGCGCTTGGCACCGTCACCTACAACGCGTTGTTCGCTGCGCAATTGTTAATAATCCCCAGCCAGCCAGAGTACTTTTCGGCTTACGCGTTGAGAAGCATGCTGGCTGCGGTTCAACGGGTGCGCAGCCAGGGTAATCCTGCATTGCAATACCGCATCCTGATCACCATGCAAGATTTACGCAACCGCGTCCATCGAAATTTTAGCGAAGAGCTGCGCTCGGCATTCAAACAAAACATCCTGCAGACCGTGATTGAGATAGACACCAAACTGCGGGAGAGCTCGATTGTCGGGTTGCCGATCACCCATTACCTGTCGCGCACACGCAGCGCCTTACAGTACCAGGCTCTCGCTGAGGAGCTGAGCCAGAATGTCCAGGAAATCGCGACCCAAACCCCCGCCTGATCGGATCAGTCTGCTTTTTGCAGATTTAGCCGAACAGGCAGCCGAGCCGCAGCCAACGCCGGAAGAAGAGTCGCGTCCGGGTCAGAGCCCTGCGGCGCAACCAGCCTATCGTGATCTGCCCCAGGCGCGGGTAGAGTCGCCCCATCGCTCCCACCGTGTAGCCGATACAGGATCGCCACCCGTCTCCGCCAACGCAGATAAGCCTAAGGGCTACCTGGCAAAGCGCGCCAACAACGGCTATGAATCGAACGCCGAACTGACGCTTCTCCAAAGCTCCTCGTATCTCACCCCTCTTGGTAAGCTAAGCCTGACCAAGCGCCAGTTGTTCGCAGAAGACGCCCAGGATGGTAAACCTGCTACGCTGGCGATACCAGCCTCGATTGGAGAGGCGGGAGGCAGTTTATTGCTTGAGCTCTTCGATGCCTCGCCGGAGCGCATCTGGAGTGACGACGAGCGCTCGCTGATCGAGCAAGTCACCGCGCAATTGTGCCTGACGCTCGAAAACGCCAGGTTGATCCAGCAAACCAACCAGGCGCTTGACGAAGCCGAGCGGCGCGCCAGAGAACTGGCGATCCTAAACGAGATGAGCCGCGAGCTGGTCTCGAATTTACAGGTGGACTCGATCATCTCTATCATTTATCGATATGTCTCAGAGTTGATGGATGCCAGCAACTTTTACGTGGCGCTTTACAACCCCAACGAGCAGCTACTCACTTTCCATCACGTCACTGCAGACGGGCAGATTGTCGATGAGAACCACCCCGAGTGGGAATATTGGTCAAAGCCCCAGCCGATGAGCGGTTTAACCGCATATGTCATCCAGAGCCGACAACCGTTATTAATTGAAAATCGAGCGCTGACATTTCTGCAGAAGAAAAACCTCCCCTTCATCCAGGTCGGTAGCGGCGGGGCTGAGTCCTGGCTGGGTGTGCCCATGATGACCGGCGATCAGGTGCTGGGGGTAATCACCGTTCAGAGTGAGACGCAGGCAAACTTATACAATGCTCATCACTGCGAATTATTGACCACGATAGGCAACCAGGCGGCGATTGCCATCCAGAACGCACGCTTGTTAGAAGAAACCCGCCAGCGTAACGAAGAACTGGCTGCAATCAATCACATCATCAGTGCAGCCAACCGTTCGCTGGACCTGAGCACCATGCTCGAGACGGTTCTCTCACAATTGCTGAGTACCTTTGGCTATGAAGCCGCCCTTGTATGCCTCTTCAATCCAATCGCCAAGCGCCTTTACGTTGTTGCTCATCAAAACCTGCCTGACGAGCTTGTCCATCGCTATGCCGAATTCGGACTATCTGGTTCTCTGGCAGAAAGGGTCTTTACGCAAGGCGACCCCCTCGAGCTCAGGGATCTAACCAACCAGCAGGAGGTGGAGACCTACCTGCTGGATTTTGGATTCCAGTTCTGCCTGGGCGTGCCGCTTGAATCCAAAGGGAAAACCCTTGGCGCGCTATGTTTCCTCAGCTCACATCCGCAAGAAACATCGCCCAGCAAACTGTCTCTACTGCAATCCATCGCCCAGCAAGTAGGTGTGGCGGTGGATAATGCCAGGCTCTTCGAACAGACCCAGAAAGCGCTGGCGGAAACGGAGATTCTTTATAACGCCAGCGCCAGGATGAATCGGGTTCAGACCTACCAGGATATCATTGGAGCGCTTTCTTTGTATTCCGTGCTCGGGCAAGCAGACATCAGCCTCGCCTTGCACTTATTCGACCAGGCGTGGAAGCCTGATCGTCCTCCTGAAAAAATTTCGGTCACAGCCTGCCGCACACGAAGCAAGGATTACCCTCTGGCGGGCAATCTCCCATTCAGTTCCTTGCCATCCTTGCAGGAAATCCTTCGTCCAGATCGAGCCATCATCATCCATGACCTGGCGAGTGATGTGCGCCTGGACGAATTCCTGCGCAAGTTGCTGCTTACCGACTCCCAGGCAAAAAGCGCGATCTTCGTCCCATTGGTAGCCAGCGGGCACTGGATTGGCTTCATCAGCAGTGTTTTCAGCACCTCGCTTAATCTGGAAGAAAGGGAAATACGACGCCTATCCGCCCTGGCAGATCTGGCTGCTGTTGCAATACAGAACATCCATTTGCTCCAGGAATCGCGCAGGCGCGCCGACCAACTTCAAACCGCGGCAATCGTAGCCAGAGACACCTCCAGCACATTGGCTCTCGATAAGCTGCTAGATAAAGCAGTGAACCTGATTCGCGAGGGATTTGGATATTCACACGCTTCGATCTTCTTACTCGATGAGAGCGGTGCCAACGCCGTTGTGCGCGCCTCTACCGGCGAGGTAGGCAAAGAGATGCTGCGCAGTGGGCATTTCTTGCCGGTGGGATCCAAATCCATCATCGGCTATGTCACCCAAGCCTGCCGTCCCTATGTGGTAAACAATGTGCGCGAGGACCCAATTCACTTCCCGAATCCGCTTCTACCAGAGACGAGATCCGAAGCCGGCATCCCGCTCCAAATCGGTTCGAAGGTGATCGGCGCGCTGGATGTGCAATCCAACCAGGTGGACGCGTTCTCAGCCGACGATGTAGCTGTGCTCCAAATCCTGGCGGATCAGATCGCCGTCGCAGTGGACAACGCCCGCGCCTACGAGCTTTCTGTGCAAGCGATTAAGGAAATGAAAGAGGCTGATGAGCTCAAGAGCCAGTTCCTGGCAAATATGAGCCATGAGCTGCGCACCCCCTTGAATTCGATCATCGGCTTCTCACGCGTGATTCTCAAGGGCATTGACGGTCCTGTTACCGAACTGCAGCAGCAGGACCTGACCGCGATCCATAACGCCGGTCAGCATTTACTCAACCTGATCAACGACATCCTCGATCTGTCCAAGATCGAAGCCGGTAAGATGGAGCTGACCTTCGAGGAGAATGTCAACCTGGCTGACCTGATCAACAGCGTAATGTCAACCGTAGTAGGCTTGGTGAAAGACAAACCGATCAAACTGGTGAAGAATATCGCCCCTGATCTGCCGCTTCTACGCATTGACCCGACGAAAGTCAGGCAGATCTTACTCAACCTGTTCTCGAATGCGGCAAAATTCACCGAGGAAGGCAGCATAAGTATTGATGCACATCTGCAGGTGAATGCAGATGGGAAGCGCGAGGTGTTGATCAGCGTCACAGACACCGGATGCGGCATCGCTCCAGAAGATCAGAAAAAACTATTCCAGCCCTTCTCCCAGGTTGATCCTTCGCCAACCCGCAAGACAGGCGGCAGCGGATTGGGGCTCTCGATTTGCCGTCACCTGGTCGAGATGCACGGCGGTCAGATCGGTCTGAAGAGCCAACCCGGCAAGGGTAGCACGTTCTACTTCACCTTACCTGTACATGCACCAGCGCGCCGCCTCACAGGTGAGCTTTCGACCGGTTTTCTCGGCCCGATTGTGCTATCCATTGATGATGAAGCCCCAGTAATCGGACTTTATCAACGCTATCTGGCTAATCACGGATATAAGGTATATCCCCTGACCGATCCTTCTCGCGCTGTGGAGATTGCCCGCAAATTACAACCGATTGCCATAACCCTGGATATCGTCATGCCAGACTACAACGGGTGGCAGGTATTGCAGGACCTGAAGTCCAACCCGGAGACGCGCGATATTCCGGTCATCATCTGCAGCATTACAGAGGAACAGGGCAAGGGTTTCAGCCTCGGCGCCACAGATTACTTGATGAAACCTATCCTCGAAGAGGACCTGGTGCGGGTCATCAATCGCATCAAGAACAAGGAGAGCGCTCAAAGTGTCCTGGTGGTAGAAGACAACCCCGATGATCAAAAGATGCTGGTAAAGCTCTTGCAGGAGCACAAATTCAGCGTTACCGCCGTCAATAACGGGCAAGAGGCGCAGCTCAAACTGCACACGCTTAAACCCCAACTGATGATCCTCGACCTATCGACGTCTCAGGAGGATGGCTATTCTGTGCTGGAGACGATGAAAATGGATGCCGGTCTGCGCCATATCCCGGTGATCATTATCGGCAGCAGCGATCCAGTGGATAACCAGATTGAGCGTCTGGGTGAATTCGCTCAAGCTATGTTGAAGAAAGGAATGTTCACTGAAAAAGAACTGCTTGGTCTAATCGAACAATCGCTGCGCAGGTATTGCCGCAGCCAAGAGCCAAAACAACCCATGTAACCTGAACCTGATGACATCGCCAAAATCATTCACCATCCAATGCCTGGATTGCGGAGATTTCTACCCGTACTCGCCTCTCGCTGCCTTCTGCCCTCACTGTCGCAGTCAATGGGGCGAAGCGCGATATGACTATCAGAGGCTCTCAATCATCTTGCCTGCCCTGTGGCGAGATCGCCCCTTCGATCTATGGCGATATCGGGAATTACTGCCGATCTACGGAGGGCAACCACCGGTAACGATGGGGGAAGGCGGCACGCCATTGATACACGCCCCCAACCTGGGTATGATGCTGGGCTGTCCCCATCTATATATCAAAGATGAGCGTCAGGGACCAACCAGCTCATTCAAAGACAGGCAGGCTGCTGTGGCAATCACGTCTTTGAAAGAAGCTGGCGTTACCGAAGCGGTCCTGGCTTCAACCGGCAACGTTGCCATCGCTTACTCCGCCTATGCCGCCCGCGCCGGGATCAAGCTCTGGGCATTTCTCACCAGCCTGGTGCCAGCCGATAAGATGCGCGAGGTCGCCATCTACGGCACCCAGGTGGTTAAAGTGACCGGTTCCTACGATCAGGCAAAAAAGATCGCAGCCGAGTTTTCCCGCCAACGCAACCTGGTGCTCGAGCGTGGGGCGCGAACGGTGCCTTCGGTTGAGGCAATGAAAACCATTGCTTTCGAAATTGTGGAGCAGTTGACTGCCTTGCTGCACCCTGAGAACACGCCCGCATCTCAGCAAACTCCCCCCTGGAGGTCGCCCGACTGGTATATCCAGGCTGTAAGCGGAGGCATCGGTCCATTAGGAGTGCTCAAGGGCTTTCACGAACTCCGAGAAATGGGTTTGATCGAGAAGATCCCAGCTATCGCCAATATTCAGGCGGATGGCTGCGCCCCTATGGTACACGCCTGGAAACAAGGAGAGGATACAGCCCAACCCGTACTTTCTCCGCGTACGCATATCGCCACCCTCGCAACCGGCGATCCGGGTCGTACCTACACTCTGCTCAGCCAGCGGATGCGCCAGCTTGGGGGAGGGGTCTTCGAATCGGTCAGCGATGAAGAAACCTTTCGAACCATCCACATCCTCGCCAAAATGGAAGGATTATCGGTGGAACCGGCAGCCGCAGTCGCATTTGCCGGGCTGGTGAAAATGGTGCGCGCTGGCGTGATCAAACCTACGGATATCATCGTGGTCAATTGTACCGGGCACACAATGCCGGTAGAAAAGATCATTCTGGGTGATACCTGGGCGCGCAGCCTCGAAGTGTCCGCCCAGGCTGCGTTGGAGACGCCCGAAGAGGGATTGCTCTCCGCCTTGAATAAAATCACCGTTGACCGTTACCCGCGCATCGCCATTGTGGACGACCTGCCTGAAGCGCGACGCTTGATTCGTCGTATTCTCCAGGCTCAAGGGGAGTACACCATCTATGAAGCTGGCGACGGCTTCGAAGCCATCCGACTGGCTGAAACTGCGTCGCCCGATCTGATCATCCTCGACCTGATGATGCCAGAAATGGATGGCTTTGCCGTTCTCGACGCGCTTAAATCCAATTCAAAAACGGCATCCATTCCGGTCATTGTCGTCACCGCCAAAGAGTTAACCACCGCTGAACGGCAGCGCCTGCAGGGACAGATTCACTCCCTGATGCAGAAGGGTGAATTCCTGAACGATGAATTGATGGATGAAATACAGGCATTGGTGAAATAGGTCCTCATCAAAGCGAAACTGCTCGTGGGCGCTTGTATACCTAATGAAAAAAGACGTCGCCAGCAACCACAGCAATCCATTGCATCTGCTCTCTCTGGATGCCTTCCAGGTGCTGACCCAGCAACAGATGCGCAGGCGAGGGCGTGGCATCCTGGCGGCGTTGGGTTCAGCGTTCTTTCTGGGGATGACGCCCATCTTTGGCAAACAGGCGATACTCATGGGCATGTCGCCCCTCGCAGTGGCGGCAGTGCGCACCTCCCTGGCTGCTCTGCTTGTGTTCCTGGTGGTATTGATCTTCTCTCGTCAGTCGCTCTATATATATCCCGCTGGACTGCTGGGATGTACGATCGCTGGATGGATCAACGGCATCGGCTCGTTGTTCTATTACAGCGCCTTGGGAAGAGTGGAAGCCTCCATTGGTCACCTGCTGTACTCTTTGTATCCATTATTCCTGATGCTCTGGCTATTTCTCGACGGGCAAACGCCGAGCCGGTTGACCATCCTCCGCATTAGCCTAGCCATCCCTGGCGTGTATCTGCTGACACAAGCAAACCAGGGCAAGGCGGACTGGATCGGTATCGTTGAAATGCTGATCGCCGCAGGTTTCTATGCGTTGCATCTGCCGATCAACCAGCGTGTGCTGTTCGACATGCCCGCCCCTACGGTCACATTCTACACATTACTTGCCATGAGCAGCGTCGTGCTGCCTTTCTATCTGCTGACGAACAGGCACGTCGGTCAACCGGACAACCTCCAGGCGTGGCAACCGCTGCTCGGTTTGACGCTGGTCACTTTCCTTGCCCGGCTGATGTTGTTCATTGGCGTCAAGCATCTGGGAGGGATGCAGACAGCTTTGCTCGGTTTAGGGGAAATCATCGTAGTTGTAACCTTCTCGTATCTGTGGATTGGTGAGCAGCTCAACTGGCTACAGTGGAGCGGAGCCTGCTTGTTAATTGCCAGCATGTTGCTTTTCGGATTGGATCGCCCGCCTGCAGGCACAAGCCACAGATCGCTCTGGCTGGGGTGGCTGAAACCCCCCATGTCCCCTTAATGTGACATTAGTCAAAAACAATCCCTGTCCTATAGCATTATTGTAAAAAAATCTGCTGTGTTATACTGAATTGCCACAATTGAGCGGGCAAATCCTGCGCAGCCTGCCCAAGGCGGCTGATCATTTCGAATACACAGTAATCGAGGCGTTCTCATGAACATTGGAGTCCCAAAAGAACGAAGACCGTACGAGTTTCGCGTCGGCTTGACACCAACCGCAGTGCAGATGCTGATCCGACACGGTCATAAATGTTACGTAGAGCACGACGCAGGTCTGGTCGTCGGTTACAGCGACCAGGACTATGAAAAAGCGGGCGCGCGGATCGTCTATTCGGCGCATGAAGTGTTTGGGCGGGCTGATCTGCTGATTAAAGTCGCCCGACCGCTGCTCGAAGAAATCGAATGGTTGCGCCCAGGCACCGCCTTGGCGGGCTTACTTCACCTGAACTCGGCTCGTCAGGATAAGATTGATAAACTCCTGGAAAGGGAAATAACAGCGATTGCCCTGGAACAAATCCAGCTCGAGAACGGCGATGTACCCGTTCGGCACGCCCTGGCGCAGATTGGCGGTCAGATGGCGCCGCAAATTGCCGCCCGCCTGCTTCAAAACGATGCGGGGGGTAAGGGCATCCTGTTGGGAGGGGCAGTTGGTGTGCCACCCGCTGAGGTGGCGATTGTTGGAGCAGGCGTGGCAGGTACTTGTGCAACACAAGGTTTTGTTGCTTTTGGTGCGCATGTCACGGTTCTGGACATCAACCTGAACGCTTTGCAGCGCATTCGAGACCGTTTTCCTGGCGTGGTCACCATGATTTCCAATCCGATCAATCTTTCACGGGTTTGCACGTATGCTGATGTGCTGGTAGGTGCCGTATTGGTGCCTGGAGAACGCGCTCCGGTGGTCATTACCAGAGAAATGGTTCAAACGATGAAACCCCGCTCGATCATCATTGACATCAGCATTGACGAGGGCGGCTGTGTGGAGACATCTCGCCCAACCACCCATGATATCCCGACATTCATCGAAGAGGGCGTGATCCATTATTGCGTTCCCAATATGCCGGGCGTTGTCGCCCGCACAGCCACACACACCTTTGTGAACGCTGCCTGTCCTTTTCTCAATGAACTGGTGAACAAAGGAATTGACCAGGCAATCGCCGAAAACCCAGCCATTGAAAGGGCTGTGAATACCTATAAGGGTAAACTGGTTCACCTGGCGCGCTATTCTCCCGCTGGCTCGGAGGAATGACCATGGCTGCATGGGAAAGTATCTACCAATCAAGAATAGTCACGCCAGAGGAAGCAGTCAGGAATATCAAATCTGGGCAGCGGGTGTTCCTCACCGGCAACTGCTCTGTGCCGCAAAAAGTGCTGGCAGCATTGGTGCGTTATGCGCCTGAACTGCAAAACGTCGAGATATGCCAGGCGCTCACGGTGGGACCAGCCGATTATGTTTCCCCCGAGATGGAAGGTCATCTACGGGTGAACACGATGTTCATCAGCGCCAACATCCGCAAAGCCGTCCAGGAAGGCAGGGCGGATTTCACGCCCGTTTTGCTCTCCGAATTCCCGCTGTTATTCAAAAGAAAGATTCTCCCCGTGGACGTCGCCCTGATTCACGTCTCGCCGCCGGATGAGCACGGTTTCTGCAGCCTGGGGATTGAAGTCGGTCTCACCAAAAGCGCGGCGGAATCGGCGCGGATAATCATTGCTGAGGTCAACCAGCAAATGCCTCGCACCCTGGGAGATGCCTTTATCCACGTCAGCCGGCTGAATTATGTCGTCCCGGTGGATTACAACCTGCCGGAACTGCCCATGAGCGCCGAAGGTCCAACCGAAGTCATCGAAAAAATCGCTGGTTACATCGCAGAATTAATTCCCGACGGCGCCACCATGCAGCTTGGGATTGGCGCCATACCCGACGCCGTGTTGAAATACCTCTTCGGGAAAAAAGACCTGGGTATCCATACTGAACTGTTCTCCGACGGAGTGATCGATCTGGTCGAGGCGGGTGTTTTGACCAACGCACGCAAAACTCTGCATCCGGGCAAAATTATTGCCGGCTTCATTCTGGGGACGAACCGCCTTTACCGCTGGGTGGACGACAATCCGATCATCGAACTGCATCCCACCGAGTACGTCAACGATCCCTTTGTGATCGCTCAAAACGACCGCATGGTGGCAGTCAACTCCGCCATCGAGATCGATCTCACCGGTCAGGTGTGCGCCGACAGCATCGGGCATAAACTCTATAGCGGCGTTGGCGGTCAACTCGACTTCATATACGGGGCATCCCGTTCGCGAGGCGGCGTGCCGATCATCGCCCTGCCCAGCACTGCCAAGGAGTTCAGCCGCATCGTCCCAGCGCTGAAGACCGGAGCGGGCGTGGTCACCACCCGCAATCACGTTCGTTTCGTCGTCACCGAATATGGGGTAGCTGACCTCTACGGCAAAACCATCCGGCAACGTGCACAGGCATTAATCAACATTGCGCATCCAGAATTCCGTAAAGATTTGACCAAAGTGGCTAAGGAATTACATTATTTGTAGGGAACCCGAAATCAGAAGGCTGCACACGGTTCGAGGTAAAGTCGGCGGCATGGAACGCCAAACCAAGATCGTCGCCACCACTGGTCCCGCCAGCCAGAAGAAGGAAATCCTCTCACAGTTGATTCAGGCTGGCGTGAACATCTTCCGTTTGAATTTTTCTCACGGAACTCATGCTCAACATCTGCAGGTGATACGCCGCATCAGAGTGTTAGCCGCGCGCCTGGAAAAACCGATCACCATCCTCCAGGACTTGCAAGGTCCAAAAATCCGCACCGGATTGGTGGCGAACGGCGGTGTGAACCTCGAAGCCGGGGATTACATACTGCTGACAACCAGGCAGGTGATCGGCAACCGACATCAGGTCAGCGTGGATTACCCCGACCTGCCCGCCTGCGCCGCACCGGGCAACCGCATTCTGATTGACGATGGGAAGCTGGAACTCGAAATCCTCGGCATCACCGACACGGATGTGGAAGCGCGAGTGATCTTGGGCGGGCAGCTAGGTTCCCACAAAGGGGTCAATTTGCCAGGCGCCTGCCTGAACCTTCCAGGCTTCACAGAAAAGGACCGCCGCGACCTTGAGTTCGGCTTGAAGCATGAGGTGGATGCCATCGCCATCTCCTTCGTCCGTGAAGCGGACGACGTGCTCAAGGTGCGCACCGTCATTCAGGAGATCATCGGCAACCAGAACAACCCATTGCTAATTGCAAAATTAGAACGCCCCGAAGCGCTTGATAACCTGGAGGAGATCATTCGGGTTGCGGATGGCGTCATGGTCGCCAGGGGAGACCTGGGCGTCGAGATGTCGCTGGACGCCGTGCCCATTGCTCAGAAGAGGATCATCGCCTGCGCCAACCAGCAAACCAAATTGGTGATCACCGCCACGCAAATGCTGGATTCAATGATCCATAATCCCCGACCCACGCGCGCTGAAGCATCCGATATTGCCAATGCCATCTTCGACGGCACAGATGCTGTCATGCTCTCCGGGGAGACAGCAGTGGGTCAATACCCGGTGAAGTCGGTAGAAATGATGAATGCCATCATCTGCCAGGCGGAGGCGCATCTTGCGGAGTGGAGCCATTGGTCAGGGCTCAAACCTGCGCCGGAATGCCGGGATGACGCCGTCTTTATCACTCTGGCAGCCAGAGAACTGGCGCAGGATCGCAACGTGGCTGCCATTGCAGTTTTTACTAAAAGCGGGCGCACTGCTTTATTGATGTCCAAATCGCGCCCGGCGGTACCCATCCTGGCGTTCACCCCTGAACGACGCACATACTATCGCCTGGGATTGTATTGGGGGGTTACGCCGTATCACGTACCCCACTCAGAGACAATAGAAGAGATGATCCAGGTGGTCGATGCGGTCATGGTGGCTTCCAGGCGCCTTCAGGCAGGGGAGCAAGTGGTGTTGGTGTGTGGATTTCCCGTTCATGCGGTTCGTCCGGCGAACTTGGCGCTCTTGCACACAGTTGGCGAAGGGCTTCCACCTAAAGAAACACCAATCGCGTCCATCGAATAAAGCGTTATACTTCCAGGGGAGGTAGGAGATGTGGGTTCCTGGAACCTATATTCCCGGACTGCCGCCCTCGAGGATTGAGCCATTAGCGCGCTTCTTGCCACCTCTGCCCGACGGGGTAGTTTCAAGCTGGTTGCAAGAGCTGCTACCAATCACCCCTGGAGGCAGTCATCCCTGGGTTCTGGACGCATTTGGCGCTTCTCCCAGGCTGGCGCTGGAGGCGGCTCGCGCCGGCTATCGAGTGCTTGTAACGGCAAGCAACCCCATCAATCGTTTCCTACTCGAGCTTGCTGCGAATCCGCCAAGTAAGAACGAGTTGCGATCCGCCCTGGCAGAACTGGCAGCTGCTCGCAAGGGGGATGAACGCCTTGAACTTCACATCCGTTCTTTGTACGCCACAATCTGTGACAAATGCGGTAAATCAGTAATCGCCGAAGCATTTCTTTGGGATAGAGAAGCCAATCAGCCCTTCGCCCGCATCTACCACTGTGAAGTGTGTGGCGAGAGCGGCGAGCATCCCGTCATTGATCATGACCTGATCAAACTGGCGCAGTTCAGCGGCACAGGTCTGCATCACGCCCGCGCCCTGGAGCGGGTTGTGCGACATGATGATCCAGACCGCCGGCACGTGGAGGAGGCTCTGGCTGTTTACCTGCCTCGGGCATTGTACGCACTGTTTAACATCCTGAACCGGGTGGATGGACTCTCTTTGCAAGAGGGGGTGAGAAACCGCATCTATGCCCTGTGTCTGGTCGCCTTTGACCTGGCAAACACCCTCTGGCATTATCCGACCAGCAGAGCGCGCCCACGACAGCTTACCACCCCCACCCGCTTTCGAGAGAATAACGTCTGGCTGGCGCTCGAACAGGCGATTGATCTCTGGTCACAAGAGACAGCCTCGATCCCCCTGAGACGCTGGCCAGACCTGCCTCCACCCACCGGCGGGATGGTGATCTTCGAAGGCAGGCTCAAAGATTTGGTGGAGAGCCGTCCCGATCTGGATATTCAGGCAGTGATTGCGCCATTGCCAAGACCCAATCAGGCATACTGGACATTGTCAGCTCTATGGGCGGGTTGGCTCTGGGGGCGCCAAGCGCTGGGACCGTTCAAATCCGTTTTGAGACGGCGAAGATATGATTGGGCATGGCACACAACCGCCCTCCATACGGCGCTGGTCAACCTCGCCTCATTGATCAAACTGGAAACTCCGGTATTGGGTCTGATCGGGGAGAATGAAGCCGGCTTCCAGTCTGCTGCATTGCTCGCGGCGGAGGCTGCTGGATTCGAACTTCTGGGTGTGGCAGAACGCATAGAGATCGGTCAGGTTCAGTTCATATGGAGGCGGCGCGCCGCTCCCGCGCCAAAACCGCTCCCGGCTGGCGAAGACCTGACCCGCGCGTTCGCCTTCTATGCGCAGAAGCACCTGAAAGAGCGCGGCGAACCAACCAGTTTTCAGACACTCCAGCTAGCTGCCCTTGTCGGAGTTATTCAAAACCATGGCTTCGAGTCCAGTTCGACGCCTGCAGACCTGCTAGCGCAGATTAACACAGCTTTCGAGAATGCCCTTTCTTATCGTCGTGGATTCGCGCGCTTTGGCGGAAGTGAAAAATCGTTGGAGGTGGGATTGTGGTGGCTGCTCAAAGCTGAAGAAACCTCCAGTCCGCTGGCAGATAGGGTGGAAGAGTCAATCGTAGCCCTGCTACAGGAGCATCCTGGCGTCATGTTGCTTGAACTGGACCGGATGATCTGCAATCAGTTTCCCGGCATGCTGACGCCCGGTTCCGAGTTGATTCAGGTAAGCCTGGAGTCTTATGGCGAGCAAGATCCCCCCGCAAGCGGACGATGGCGCCTGCGCCCACAAGAATTACCAGAGAACCGCCTGGCTGATGCAGCGAAGATAGCTTCCCTGCTGGTGCAACTGAGCGGACAAATGGGTTGTACAGCCACGGGTGCAAACCCGGTCGTCTATTACGATGCGCACGGCGCCCCCCGCTACGTGTTTCATCTCATCACTTCCGCCGTCATCAGCGGGTTGATCTTTGCCAGCTCATATCCTGCCGAAATATCCTGGATTGTCTTACCTGGCAGCCGCGCCAACCTGGTCGCCTATAAAATCCAACACGATCCCCGACTGCGGCTCGCCACCGAGATGGGATGGCGATTCCTCAAGTTCAGACATGTGCGCCGACTTGCCGAAACCCGCTGGGCGACTCCGGATATCCTGGAGCAACAACTGGCGCAGGATTCGCTCACCTACGACGCCCCCCAACTGCGCCTGTTCTGACGCCGTCCACTCAGCCAGCTGCTCATGGAAATGGATGCGCAATCGCCCAATCGTCCCCCAATACGAGTAGCACATCGCCAGAACCGGTTGGGTCACGCTCGTATTCGAATCTATACGGCGAAATGTCGAAAAGTTCCATCAAGTAGCTGCTGGTAAATGGACAACCCTTACGGTCGATTAGCCTGGACGTGGAGGCGCGCTCGGAGACATCAACGGCTTCCTTCACCATGACTCCCTGCTCTCTCAGAAACTGAGCCGTGCGCTGCGCCAACCCCGACTCTCGGCTGGCGTTCCAGATTGTGACCGGAGCGCCTTCCGCCTGCATCCTTTGCTGAGCACTCCCAGGTGTGAGCGGGCTAAGAGCGGTGGTGCCTGCAAATAGCTCATCGCGCAATTCATGAATTTTATCCATCAGAGGGATTAAGATCGCCAGGTTATCCGGAGAGCGACCGAAGAGAACGCGTTTTTCGTCAATCACCCCGCGCTGGATGTTCTCAGCGTGCACCTGACTGGCGAGCAGCGCTAGCTTGACTGCCTGATCCAGGCGCAGGTTGGTTCGAATACCAGAAGCCAGCTCACGGTAAAGATCATCCGCCCTGGATATCAGCGTGGGAAGTAACTCCAGGCTGAGCACACGGTCGCGAATAGCCAGAATCACCTGTTGCTGGCGCCTCGCCCGATCGAAATCGCCGCCCTCGCTGTTGCGCGCCCGAGCGTAAGCGAGCGCCCACTCTCCCGGCAACACCTGTACGCCTGGGCGCAGGCGTTTCTTAGTTTGCACACCCGACCCAATCAGGTCAATGGTAATCGGTTCGGTAACATCAATTTTCACACCGCCGATTATGTCAATGAAACGCACAAAAGCAGTAAAGTCGATCTGGGCATAAAAGTTTATCGGCACCCCCAGGAATTGCTCTACCGTCTCAACCGCCAGACCAGGACCACCGCCGGGGAGTTTATAGGCTTCTCCCAAATAATATGCGGTGTTGATCTTTCCATGGGAAAAACCAGGGATCGCCACCCACAGGTCGCGTGGGATGGAAAGCATCCCAGCCGTGCGCGAAAGCGGGTCGAGGGTCAACAGGATCATGGTATCGCTGCGGGGGTGGTCGCTGCCGCTAACCCAGTCGCGATAATCCAGCCCCAGGATCAACACCGTCACACGCCCTGCCTCATCCCAAGGTGTGAGGGTTGGCTCAGGCAGTGCGGCAGTTGCAGTGGGCGCAAGCGGCGTCGCAGAGATGAAATCAAACGGCGCAGTCTCGGTTCGCATCTGAGGAAGTGGGAAACCACCCGCCTGGATGGGTTGAGAAGCAGCGAGCCGTCGGGCAGCGCGGAAAGACAGTAAACCAGCCAGAGCCGAACCGCTCAGGAACACGATTGTCAGGAACAGGATAAGGATCAATCTACGATACATAATTCAATATCACAACGACACATCGGTTCTCATGGAATTGGCGTGGATATCGGCGCCTCATCTGGGGGCAATGTTGGCGACGGGGTAGGTGTCTCGGTTGGCGCGGCTGGCGAGGTGGGGGTGACAGTAGGAATTCCAACCTGGGTGGCACTCGCTGTCGGCGAGGGCGGCAATATCGGCGTGGGGGTGGCGGTAGCCAGCTCGCCGGCAGTGGGCGAGGGGCTGATCAAGGTGCCGAATAAGGTGGGCGTCAACGAAGGCGTTGGTGTATGTGGGACGACGGTTTCCGTCAGCAAAGCGCAATGTAGCGCCGCATCCGCTGCCTGGGTTTCGGCTGCCTCATCGGCACGGATTGCCAGCGCCAGATTGATCTGCTCCAGCGCAGCGCACCAATCGCCTTTGGCAGCCAGTTGAGCAGCATAATGCAACAAGGAAGCCCGATATCGCTCGCGAGCGGTCCAGCCCGTGGCGTCGCGCAGATACGGGCCACCCGAAGCCGCAAGGCCGAAATAATAAACAGCGAGCTCAGGATACACCTCCCAGAAGCTGGAGCCAATCAGATAGTAGCGAGCCAGATTTCGCCAACTCAACGCTCCTGCATCCAGGGGACCGAAGCGTTCGGCGAGAGCGAGGTCGTAAATGCCCCCTTCCAAATTGCTGGATTTGCGGATTTTATCTACCCCTCGATTCATCAAAGCCTGGTAAATCAGGCTGTCCACTTCAACAACCCGATAGGTTGCATTCACGCGGCGCAGGGTGGTGAGCGTCGCAAGAACTGCATCCCAATCCCCTGCCTCGAAAGCCTGAACAGCCTGCTGATAGAGCTCTGCCTGGGGTCTGAGGTCTTCAGTAGGGGTTGGGGCTGGCGTGTTCGTGGGTATTACTGGGGTGGGGGTGGCGGTGGCATTCAGAATGGATGAAATACGAGCCAATTTCTCGATTGCGCCTGGAAAATTGGGGTCTTGTGAAAGGATGAAAGCGAAGCGCTGGCGTGCCAGTTCATACCTGGCAGCGTCGAAATCCTGCACGCCGAGCTCGAATTGTTCCCGCAGCACAAGAGCCTCCTGAAGCGTCGCCTTTTGAGCGCGGTCGATCTGCCCCGCCCGATAGCCCAAAGCCCCTCCCAGAAAAGCGACACCAGCTATGAACAACAGCGCCAGGATCAACCAGATCAGAAAAACGACCCCTCTTCGTTTGGGTTTCAGCAAAACTGGTTGGGTATCCGAAGCAACTTCCATATTCATCCAAGGCTTAAAACGCCCTTACCAGCCGGTTGGTTCCAGGAGCAATCCGACTGGCTGCTGAAAGAGCCATTCTTCTTGGTTCCGGAGGATAAATTGGCGTCAAAGATATCGGTCTGTGATCTCGCGGGCGCAGCGCACAAAATCCAACACGGTAGGGATATTGCGCATCAGCACAGCCATATTTCCCTGTAGGCTCAGCTTTCGGGTCAGCAGCGCCTGCATCGGGTCGAGCTCCCCGCGCAGTATCCGAACATAATTGTCGTAAGGGGCTTTCAGGATAAAGGCGGGCTTGACCTTGAGTTCCCCTTCGACCATGTAAGCTTCGCGGCAGCGACCATGCCAAAGATCCAGATAAAAGCGGACAGGCAATTTCAACGAACCGCCGGCTTCGATATCGAACAACAGATCGCCTTCCCAGTTCCGGGCAACCTGCGCATACCGCTCGTCCGAATTGAGCTTGTTCATCAAGGCTTCAATCCATTCGGCTTCTGGAAAACATGCCATATCAACCCTCAATCCACGTCCGAAGACTGCCAAAATTCTTGATTAATTCAGGACTTTTCCTCTTGCTAAAATAGTTATTATCGTCTATTCTACTATCATTTACAAGCCTGTTCAGTAACAGGCTTCAGGAACGGCGATGCTACCAATTAAGGAAAGGAGACAGAGATGAAAAGAATCCATCGCTCTATCTACACAATGGTCCTGATTCTCGCCCTTACTGCGCTGAGCATTCTGGCTGCCTGCGCTCCGCCCGCTACGCCGCCGCCGACCACTGAAGCCCCGCCAGCTACAGAGGCGCCAGCAGCCCCTTCCCTGCCGGACCTGGGCGGCCGTATCATCACCGTGGCGGTTGAAAACGCCTATCCGCCCTTCAATATGATTGATGAGGCGACCAACGAGGGCATCGGCTGGGATTATGATACCGTGAGGGAAATCTGCAAACGGTTGAACTGCGTGCCAGAGTTCAAGCAGGCTGCCTGGGACGGTATCTTTCCTGCCATGCAGGCTGGCGAATACGATATGCTTGCCGACGGCGTGACTATCACTGAGGAGCGCGAGAAGATCGTCGACTTTTCCATCCCCTATGTAATCGTCGGTCAGGTGTTGCTGGTGCGCGCCGATGAAACCAGCACCGTGGATGAGATCAAAGCCGACGCCAATCGCCTGATTGGCACGCAAATAGGCACCACCAATGAAATTGTCGCCAAAAAGAATTTCCCCGAGGAGCGCGTGAAGTCCTTCGAGGATTTCGGCGCGGCGGTGCTGGCACTGATCTCGGGCGATGTGGACGGCGTGGTCATTGACACCGTCTCAGCCACAGGTTTCATGAAAGAGAACGAGGGCAAACTGAAGATCGGCGGTCAATTGACCTCCGATGAACCGTTAGGCTTCGTCTTTCCACCCGGGAGCGATCTGCGCGCCGCAGTTGACGCAGCCCTACAATCCATGATTGACGACGGAACCCTGGATCAATTGAATAAGAAATGGGGGCTGACCCAATAACACCCATTGCCCTTCGCCGTTTCTGAACAACGGGGCTGTCTGAAGCGCCAGTCCGGAGGAAATTGGACCCTACACCGCAAAACGCCGGGGGGTTCTAATCAAACGGCAATGCTCCTATCTGAAGCGTTTCAGACAGTCCCACACCTGGCATTGGGATTAACAGATGAACAAGAAATATGCATCCAGCGTGACAGGCGCATACGTACCACCGCGAAGGTCAATCGCTCAATACCCATGGTGGGCTTTTATCTTGGTGCTGAGCGGCTTGATCGTTGTCCTGCTTATCCTGGCGAACGGCAATTACCGCGAAACGTTTATCTTCCTCATCGCAGGCGTTGCCATCACGCTGCGCATCACCCTCATTGCCTTCCCCATCGCCACCGTCATCGGTTTGTTCGTTGGACTGGCGCGCCTGTCGAAAAACCCGATTTTGCAGACGATTTCCACATTGTATATCGAAGTAGTGCGCGGGATTCCCCTGGTCGTGTTGATCCTGCTCGTAGCCTTCGGTTTGGTGCCGATTGGGGTAAACCTGATCAATCAAATTGGAGAGTGGGGTCTGCGGCTAACCCCAACAGGCTTTCTCGCCAACTTGTGTACCGGAATGCAACAATTCAATATCCGCTCCATCTCGCTCGAATTACGCGCCATCATCGCTCTGGCGATTGGTTACGGCGCCTTCGAGGCTGAAGTTTTCCGCGCCGGGATTCAATCGATCGGAAAAGGGCAAATGGAAGCGGCACGCTCCCTGGGGATGAGTTATATTCAAGCCATGCGCCTGATCATCCTGCCCCAGGCAATCCGGCGTATCTTACCTCCACTCGGCAACGATTTCATTGCCCTCTTGAAGGATTCATCCCTGGCGACAGTGCTGGCGGTAAACGAATTGACGCAACTGACGCGCATCAGGCGTTCCAGCACTTTTCGGGTGATGGAGGCATTCAACGTGGCGGCATTTCTCTACCTGTCAATGACATTGCTGTTGTCGGCATTTGTGCGCATCCTGGAACGCCGCATGAAGATTGCAGAATGAAACCTCGTCCACAGCAGAAGCGGATCATCCTAATAAAAATAGCCGCTCGCGGCGGCAATTTCAGTGCGCTGGGTGGGAGTTGAACCCACACGCCTTGCGGCACATGGCCCTCAACCATGCCTGTCTGCCAATTCCAGCACCAGCGCTTTTGCTTCTGGTATTATAATCTGCTCCAAGGCGTTGTCAAGCAAGTGACAGCGAGTACAAATATGTACCCCCAGACCTCCAATCCTTACGAAAGAAGTGGAGAGCAAGATGCGAATTGTCCTCGACGCCATGGGTAGCGATAACCACCCAGCCCCAGAAGTGCAAGCCGCGTTTCAAGCGCACCAGTTGTTTGGCGACGAGATCATCCTGGTTGGACACCAGGATAGGATCAACTCCCATCTGTCGGGAATCCACGACCGGCGCGGTGTCAGAATCATTCACGCCGAAGAAACGTTGGAGATGACCGACAAGCCCGCGGAAAACGCCCGCCGCAAATCCCAGAACTCGATGGCAGTCGGGATTGACCTGCTCAAATCAGGCGAGGCTGAGGCTTTTGTAACCGCAGGGAACACCGGTGGGGCAATGGCTACCGCGCTCTTCCACCTCGGACGGCTGCGCGGCGTGAAACGTCCGGCGTTGACGGGCTTGTTCCCGGTCAAAAACGGCTATTGCGTGGTGCTGGATATCGGCGCCAATGCAGACTGTAAGCCTGAATACCTGTTGCAATTTGCCATCCTGGGCGCGATATATGCAGAGAAAGTTCTGGGCAAGGACAACCCACGCGTGGGGTTATTATCCAATGGAGAGGAGCCAGGCAAAGGCAATGAACTGGTCAAAGCCGCGTTCCCGCTGATTGCCCAGAGCGGGTTGAACTTCATCGGCAACGTGGAAGGCAAAGAGTTGTTCGGCGGTCACGCTGATGTGGTCATCACCGATGGGTTCACCGGTAATATCTTGCTGAAATCGAGCGAAGCGGTAGCCAAGCTCATCACGGACCTGCTACGCCAGGAACTGACCCGCAGCGCAAGGACCAAAGTAGGAGCCTTGCTGGCAAAGCCGGCTTTTTCCAGCATCCGCAGGATGATGGACCCCGCCGAAGTCGGGGCGGCGCCCTTGCTAGGGATCAATGGTTTGGTCTTCGTCGGTCACGGCAGATCGGACGCCCGCGCTCTGGTCAGTGCCATCCGCGTTGCCCGGCAAGCTGTCCAGGCAAACCTGCTCTCCGCCCTGCGGGATGCCATCCAGGAGCGCTTAGCCACACTCCAACCCATCACTGAGAAAGGATGAGGCAAGGCTGATGCAGATTATCACGAACGAAAAATTGATCCGCCGCAACCGCTCCATCGCGCGTTACGCCAGCATCAGCGGGCTGATTGTGCTGATCGGGGGGATGATCGTCTCCTTCACCCGACCCGAGCTGGTGTTCATCGCCTTCACCGCCCTGATTGTTGGCTTTCTACTCTCTCAATTGGGCATGTTCTACACCAACCGCTGGGGTCGTGAACCTAGACCGGACCAGTTGCTCAATCAGGCGCTGAAAGGTCTGGACAACAAATACACCCTCTATCATTACGCCTCGCCAGTATCCCACTTGCTGGTCGGTCCAGCAGGCGTGTGGGTGCTATGGCCCAAACATCAGCGCGGCGTAATCACATTTGAGCGCGGTCGTTGGCGGGAAAAGGGCGGCGGACCGCTTCAATTCTACCTTCGTCTCTTTGCCCAGGAGGGACTGGGACGTCCGGACCTGGAAATCGCCGGTGAAATCGACAGTCTGGAGAAGTTTTTCAAAAAATACTACTCCAACGGCGATAAGCCAGCCATTCATGCAGCATTGATCTTCACCAATGAAAAGGCAGAAATTCAGATCGGCGATGATGTCCAGCTTCCGGTGCCAACCCTGAACCTGAAGCAACTAAAAGAGTTGATCCGCAAAACAGCTAAGAGTAAACCCCTGTCTCTGGACAAGGTAAAAGAAATTCAGAGCGCTCTGTCGCCAGCCAGCCCTGTGAACGATAAAAAGAGCGATGACGATTCAGCCAAATCAGGGGCAGATTCCTAGAACAGACCGCGAATCACCAACAACACCCCCAACAGAATCATCGGCACGCCGACGATCAAACCCACCACAGTCACACTGACAAGCAAGCCGGCTAGCATGAGAACAAAACCAAGGATCACCGCCAGTAGACGCCCGGTGATGCTTACAATCCAGGCTAAAAAGCGCCAGATGACCCAAAATGGCCACAGGAACCAGGGTACGCGTTTCTCGTTGTCCGTCATCTCTCCTCCACGGTTTCCAGGTAAATAACTCCTTTTCATACCATACCATATACGCATTTCAATTCATTCCGTCGCGAGGGCTAAAAAACGTCCCCTGAAAGGAGACCCGAATCAGGGGACGAAACAATCCGCAACGCAAAGCCCTGGCTGCGCCGGCTTTTAGGTCTTATCCTTCAACCATTCCTCCAAATTCAGCGGCAATCCCTTGGCGCCCTCCAGATTGGCATAGATCAAGTTTGCCTCGGTTAAATCGGCGTGCCAAAGGTTAGCGCGGCGCAGGTCTGCTCCCCGCAGATTGGCGCCGCGCAAATCAGCTTTGCTCAGGTCTGCTTCCGAAAGATCGGCAGAGCGCAGGTCGGCGCCTGCCAGGCATGCTTCTTTCAAAGAAGCACCTCGCAGAGTGGCTTCGCTCAGGTCAGCGAAGCTCAAATTCGCCATAGCCAGATTCGCTTTGCTCAGATCGACCTGAGTGAGGTTGGCAGAACTCAGATTTGCCAGAGTCAAATTGACCTCTGCCAGGCTCAGCCCATGTAAGTCTAATTCACGCAGGTCCACCCCACGCAAGGTCACCCCTTTGGGGTTGTCGCCCTGCAAGGCGATGATCTTGATGACTTCAGAACGAGATAGGTCAGCCAAGGTCACCTCTGACGAAGGTAAGTAGCGCGGAAGCTGATTGTCTTATCCACCCTTGAGCAGTTCACGGACATATGGCAACTGATTGGCGCTGCCAAGTTTCTGGTTTTTCTCGGCGATGAACTTGGCGTATTCCGCCATGAACACCTTGCCAGGTGGGCGGAGATCGAAGTTTTCAGGATGCTGGAGGAAATATTCGCGGTGAACGCGCGTCCACACCAGACGTCCATCCGTATCAATATTCACTTTCGTCACGCCCAGTTTGGCAGCCGGTAAAAACAGATTTGCATCCACACCCTTGGCGCCTTTTATGTTACCACCGGCAGCGTTGATGCGCTCCACTTCCTCTTGCGGGACGGAACTACTGCCGTGCATAACCAGCGGAAAGCCCGGCAAGCGTTTCTGTATCTCTTCCAAAACATCCAGGCGGATGCTCTGGGTGCCGCTGAACTTATAAGCCCCATGGCTGGTGCCAATCGCCACCGCCAGCGAGTCGACGCCAGTCCGCTCGACGAACTCCGCCGCCTGGTCGGGATCGGTGAGCTTGGCGTTGGCTTCGCTCACCGATACATGTTCCTCCACGCCGCCCAACTGTCCGAGTTCGGCTTCGACAACGATTCCCTTGGCATGCGCAGCTTCCACAACCCGCCTGGTGATGGCGATGTTGGTTTCAAATGGTTCATGGCTGGCATCGATCATCACCGAACTGTAGAAACCGCTGTTGATGCAATCATAGCAGGTTTCCTCATCGCCATGATCCAGGTGAACGGCGAAGATAGCTTCCGGAAACACCTCATCGGCGGCACGGATGAGTGCCTCAAGCATCTTCTTGTGCGTATAAGCGCGGGCGCCCTTGCTGATCTGGATGATGAACGGCGCCTGGCTATCCAGGTTACCGCGAAACAACCCCATCGTCTGCTCGAGGTTGTTGATGTTGTAAGCGCCAATCGCATACTTCCCATAGGCAGCTTCAAACAGCTTCTTCGTTGTGACAATCATGGTTTGACTCCTTATCAACAGAGATATTATCGCAACTTTTCCAGCAGCTAAGCGTAGATTCTATCCGGAACATCGTACGCCAGTATAGCATCGAATGAGACATCAACTGGCGTAGAATAAGCTATAATCAAATTATAATCGAACCATCCAGGAGGAACAGAGAATGTCTAATCTTGCTGACGAAATTGCTATGAAAGTCACCGGAGATATGGACTTATTCAAGAAGATATTGAGTTACATCCCCGGCTTCAAGGGCTACATGGAGCGCCAAAGCCGACGCGATTCGGATAAATTGCTGCGGGAGACGGTTGCCAGCCGCTTTGAGGAGCAATGGCAGAGGATTTCCGCCCTGCAACGTGATTTTATCGCCCAGGGTGAGATAGCCCTCATCGATGATCTGGAGGCTGCTGCAATTCAATTGCGCACCTTTGCTGATCGGGTGCGCCGCGCAACGCGCGGTTATTCCGGCTTATTCGACGCGGTCAAGATCAACGAGCAAGAGCTGAATCAACTCTATCAGTACGATGCGGCTATGTTGCTCATTTCGGATGAGGTTAGCCGGGCGGTCGACAATGTTGAAACATCCATCGGCAGCGATGGGCTGCCCGCCGCCATCCGCCACCTGGTGAGCAAAGCCCGCGAGTGCCAGCAAGTTTTCGACCGGCGCTCAGAAGTCGTGTATGCTGAAACCAGCGGATAATTGCATATCCATGGAACTGGGCGAGAGCAAGATTTCACAACCTGTATGTACAACCGAGGAGCAAAGGTATGGCTAGAATATTTGATGTAATCGAGTATCCAAATGAGATGCGCGACGAAATCGTCCATCGTTTTCCCGAAGCCGGACCGGGGAATTTCCGCATTGGCTCACAATTGATCGTGCGCGAGTCTCAAGCTGCTGTATTTTTTCGCGACGGCAATGCATTGGATGTTTTTGGACCAGGTCGGCACACGATTGTCACCTACAATATTCCGCTGCTGATTGATTCGATCGGGAAGGCGCTCTTCAACGAACGCACGCCTTTCCCCGCTGAGGTCTATTTCGTCTCGATGCGCGAATTTGCCGACCGCAAATGGGGTACGCCGCAACCGATCATCGTACGCAATCCGAATATGGGTTTAGGCGTCGCTCTGCTGCAGGGATTCGGCACTTACAGCTATCAGGTCAGGGACCCCCAACAATTCGTCACCCAGATTGTGGGCGCGCAGGGGTTTTATACCACTTCAGACATTGAAGGGCGCCTGCGCTCAATGTTGCTCTCAAAACTGCAGGACCTGCTGGGCGAGACGGCAGCCAGTCATAGCGTGCCCGAATTGATCGGTTTGACCGAGGAATTGGGTGCCGGCGTGCGCGCCAAGTCGCAGGATGATTTCGCGGCTATCGGTCTGACGCTGAAATCCTTCTACATCGAGAACATGCGCCCATCCAGTAAGTCGGCTGAGGAGCTGCGCGCGATGGGCATGTTGGACATGCAAACCTACACCCAACTGCAGGCGGCAGACGCCTTGCGAGACGCGGCGCAAAACCCAAGCGGCGGCGCTGGTCTGACAGCGGGCATTGGCGCCGGGATTGGCGTGGGCAATGTGATCAGCCAGAGCTTGAGCGGGATGACCGGTGGAGCAGCCGGAGCAGGTGGAGCTGCCCCTGGCACGCCTTCGCCAGCCGGCGGCGCCCCAGCAGTGATGACGCCCGCCGAGGCAGCCGCTTATCTGCGCGTCTCGGAAGAGGATGTGATTGCAGCCATCAACGCCGGGGAACTGAAAGCTAAGAAAATTGGAAACGCCTTCCGCATCAGCAAAGAAGCCCTGGACGAGTTCTTGAAGGGTTCCTAAAGTTTTAGCTAGGCGTATTCGGGTTCGATCGCGTTGGCTGGCGTGGTCGAACCCGAATTATCTGCATTCCCAACTCTGATCAAGAAAAAGCGCTATCGGCGCGGGCATCCGCACGTTGCAGCAAGATGGTGAAGTTGCTGCCTTTTCCCAGCTCACTCTCCACCAAAATCCTACCGCCGTGTTGATCGATCACTTGCTTGGCAATCGAAAGCCCCATTCCTGAGCCGGTGAACAGGTGTCCGCCGACCTCGTCGAGGCGGAAGAAACGCCGAAAGAGCCGGGGCATTGCTTCGGCTGGTATCCCCACGCCGGTGTCGCTCACCACGAGCGATACTGTATCGTCGTCGTAATCCACTTGGATGCGCGTCTCCCCGCCATTTGGGCTAAATTTGATGGCGTTATCCAGCAGGATGTTGACTACCCTTTCCAGACTGCGTGCATCCCCCATTACCTTGGGTAAATCTGGCGCAATATATAGAGAAAGTCCAACCCGATTGCGCTGCGCGTGTTCCCGCTGCCTCTCAACCACAGCAGCAGCCAAAGCCCCGATATCGACGGGTTCGAACTCCATCAAGATCAAATCCATCTCCTGTAAAAACAGGATATCGTTCACCAAGGAGATAATCTTGTGCAGGTTGCGCAGGGTGGTATCTAGGGCAGAGGTGAATGCTTCGCCGTGCAGCATCCCCAGGCGAATCGCCTTCAAGTATCCATAGGCAGCCGTCAATGGAGTGCGCAGCTCATGGGCGACGGTGCTTAGAAATTCATGTTGAGCGTACTCCTGCTCGGCGAGTTGCTGATAAGCCATCGCCAGCTCTTTGGATTTAAGACGCAGGTCCTCAATCGCCATTTCGTCGTTTTCGCGCAAGCGCCGGCTAACCTCGCGCACCATCGCCAGAGAAACGCTCGCGCTTCGCCGCAGAAGCTGGTCGAAAAAGTCTTTATGGATTTCCAATACAGTTGTAGGCGCAACGGTAGTCACCGACGCCGCCCGCGGTGCATTGTGAATCAGAGCCATCTCGCCAAAGAAATCTCCCGGACCCAAGTTCTTCAGCACGCGTACCTCCGATTCATTTATGAGCTTTGTAACCTGCACCTCGCCCTCAAGGATGATATAGAATTTCCTCTCCATTGCGCCTTCGTGGCAAAGCACCTCGCCAGCCGGATAGGTTTGCACTTCACCCGAACTAGCCATCTCCTGCGCTTCTGCGGGCGTTACACCCGGAAATGCCGTTTGGATGATCTCATAAGGAGAAGCTTGATGGTTCATGCGCGCCCTGCCTTGATCCGATAACGAATTCCAGTCCAATTTAGAACACCTGGAAGCCTAGGATTTTGCTGCGTCGTCCTTACGTTGATAGAAGACAAGCAATGTACTGCCGTAACGCCTCCGATCGAACTCCTCCAGATACGAGAGCTTCAGGCTTTGATATTCCCTCGGATGAATCTGGACAATCACCCATGCATTTGCCGCCAACCAGCCAGGATTGGCATCCAGCTCGCGCAGGCAGCGATACCAGATTTCTTTGTACTGCGGAGGGGCGATATAGACGTAATCAAAGACTACATCTGGAGGGCTGCTCAGCAGGTGAAAGGCATCTCTTCTCTGCACATCCGCCTGCGAGCTTAATTGCGTAAGTTGCAGGTTGGTTTTGATGGTATTGATGGCATTGCTGTTGATGTCAACAAAGCGTACGAACGCCGCCCCACGGCTGAGTGCTTCAATCCCCACACTGCCAGTTCCGGCAAACAAATCTAAAAAATTAGCACCCTGGATGTCTGCCCCCAGGATATTGAAGAGCGCTTCTTTTGTGCGGTCGGTGATAGGGCGGGTTGTATCACCAGGCACCGAGCGAAGCTTTCTTCCCCCTGCGCTACCAGCAATAATCCGCAACCCTCTCATCGCCTGCACTAACCCGGGATGGTCTCCACGCTTTGCCGGGCAGCGAAGATATTGGCGGAAGGCGTGATGATGGGAATCACACACCCTGTGCCGAGAATAAAACGCTCTCCTGAGGTAGACTGGATTGCCGCTTTAGCTTCGGCTTCCACTTGTTCCGGCGTCCCAAGTACCATGGTCTTTTCTCTCTGCAAGCCGCCGCATACTGCGCCAGGGAACTTCTGCTTGCCCTCGGCGAGCGAAGGGGGTGTGTCCTGGTCATGCCAGTTGAGAACAGATACCGGATAGTCGCACACCATATCGAACATCACATGCTCGCCATGCAGGTGAAGCATATTCAACCATAGCCCCCGACAGGTATCTAAGACTTGCAAATCGTACTGCCTGCCAAATTCGAGGTATTCGTTGGTAGAAAGTACGCCATACTGAGCGTGTTGAACGGCAAAGAAGATTCCCGCGATCCCGGTAGCTGTAGCAGCTTCGATAAAACGGCGGGTGGTTTCGACAATCACCTTCAAGCCATGGTGCAGCGCCTCGGGAAATTGACGTAGATGAACCAGCAGTAGATCTCTGCCGATCAGGTATTTCGCTATTGAGAGGGGATTGAAGACGGTCTGAATCACAGGCACTTGCTCGCCCAACTCCTGGACAATCCACCCCAAACACTGCAGTTGATCGCCCAAATGCCCCTGATGAGGGTCCAAGACCGGCAGGCTCATCCAATCTTCTGGGCGTTGGATAGCCCACTTCGTGTACTCCCGCGTCCCCTCTGTGGCGCCATACCATTCGTCCTGCACTCCCCAATCCTTCACGCAAAAGGATGATGCCGGGGTCACCTTGACCAAATCGAAGTCATATAATTGCTGAAACTGAACCACCGCCCGAGCAAGACGCCTGGGCGATTGATCATCTACCGGGAAATGTCTCCATAGCGCCACGGGGACACGATCCACCCTGCCCCCAAAGATACAGGCTTCCAGGCGCTGGCGATGATTCATCGTTCGTGTTTCCAAATTTCGCGCTCCAGGTTCCAATCGCCGCTCTGCAACCAGTTAATGTGCCCCAGGGCAAGCCGCCTCAACATCCGCGCCCGGTTCCGGTCTTCTACCACATTCGCGTTCAACAAATCCAAAACTTTCTGGAACATTGCGATAGCCTCTTTGCGGCGATCTTGCGCCTTGAGCACCAACGCCAAGCCATAATACGCATCCACGGCATTGGGGTTGACAGAAATTGCCCGGCGGAAGTTCTCTTCCGCAGCATCGTGATTTCCCTTGCTGCCATAAAGCCGCCAGCCTTCTCGGTGATATTCCTCAAAGGTCTTGTTCTCTGGTGGTTGAACGTTTTGCATTGTGGACATTGCACAATCTCCATTGATGCCTGATTGGATATTTGCTTCTAACCAACAATCTCAGCCAAAGCTGCCTGGATTTCCTGCTCCTCCGGATGTTGGTGCTCAAAGTAAGTTTGGATAAAACCGGAGCGTCGCAAGCGTAATGCCATTGCAGCAACCACAGTCAGATCATCCAAACAAACCTCCGATCGGGCGTCTGCGGCGGCGTAAGCTCGCGCCGCCTCAAACAAGGTGATTTCGGCGCGTAATGAGTCTATCTTCAGGCGGTGGATGAGTTGAAGCCCTTTGCCAGCCACCTCGTCGGGGAGTTGCACCGATGGCAAAAGGCTGCGCGCCGTCTGAACCTCGACCCGAGCCAGGTCGGTTTCTGCGCCATACTCTGCAACCACCCGGCGAGGGTTCATCAGGTAAGCCTGAACGCGACGGTATGCTTCCAGGCGCTCTTGTGGATCATCCAGTCCGCGCACAAATACCCGCAGCCCAAAGCGATCCATGATCTGCGGGCGAAGCGAACCTTCCTCTGGATTCATCGAACCGACCAGTGTAAATCGCGACCAATAGGTGGCAGAAATCGGACCACGACGCACGGTGTAGCTGCCTTGAGCAGCCGCATCGAGCAGCGCATCCACCACATCATCCTGGAGTAAATTTACTTCATCCACATATAATAAATTCCGATCCGCCTGGTTTAAGAGCCCGCGTTTCAAGCGCATGCGCTGATGACTGGCAGCACGCTCATCAATGCCCCCAATCACGTCCTCCAGGGTGGCATTCAACGGCAGCTCCACCAGGCGCGCCCGATCCATCTTAGCCAGGGGTTGCCCTTCAGCATATTTTTTAGCGCAATCCGGACAAACCGCGTCCATGCCCCCCGCCTCGACATCCTCCGGCAGGCAGCCGTAATAGCACAGACTGCGCGGCACGAGAGGCAACAGATCCACCAGGCTACGCACAGCGGTAGTCTTACCCGTCCCACGCGGACCGATCAGGAGCACCCCGCCGACAGCAGGGTTGATCAGCGCCAGTAGGAGCGCCAGTTTCATCTCTCGCTGACCAACAATTGCCAAAAAGGGAAACGGCAGCGTTTCCGCCAGACCGGCAGGCTCGACTTCACGAGGCGGCGGAATCCCGCGCCCGGTAACCCGATCGATCAGTTCCCTCAACGAGCGCACCGGCGGCGCTGATTCGGGCTGCGCCTGGACATCCGTCTGTTCAGAGGCTGTCGCCTCGGTCTTTGTCTGGTTATCCATCGGCGCTGCCTTTAATCCAGGTCATCTCGCAGGTCGCCAAAATCCTTGGCTGGCAAGAGGTCGGGGCGTTCTTCGAAGACATCTATGGTGCCAATCGGGAGTTCGCTCATCATCGGCGCCAAAGGCACAGTGGCTGGCGGAACGAATTTTTCGGGCTCAGCAGGCGCAGCCAGGCGTGGCTTCAAGTACCCTGACGACTGCTTACGAATGATGCGCGGATCGTTGGTCAGGTAACCAACAAAATGGCCATGCACCGAGTACACTTCCCGATCTTGCGTCACCCAGCCGATCCACTCCCCTTGCCGGTTGAACAGGTACGGATAACGGATGAAGCCGGCTACCTCGCCACTGGAGGTATATACGTAGACCAGGCGCGCAGCTTTGTCCATACTCGTTACCATTCTCTAAAAGAGAGCAGATCACCTAATATTTGATAACCGCCGGTTTGCCGCTTACTGATATTATAGTTGACTTCCCGGGTTGAGAGCCAGATCATACAGTTTGGGGTAGCGCCTCCCCAAAAAGCAGCATATCAACCCGACCTGCTATAACCCTCATGACCATTAAACAATATCATTATACGTCCAATAGCGGTTGACGAAAAAATTCCAGAACATCACCACGATGACGGCAATCGCCAGCGCCAGATTGTGCCCGAGGAAGACGGGGCTTATTCCCAATGGCAAGCGCAGCGTCATAAACAAATTCGTCAGTCGCCCTTCGAGAAAGGCGAAGAGCGGCGTCCTGATCAACAACCCGGCAACGCTGATCAAGCTAAAAAGCATCAACTGTTGGGCGATCGGTTTCGAACGAGAATCCGGATAAGTCCAGTAGCGGTTCCAAACAAAATTGTTGATAATAGCCGCCACGAACGAGATAACGCTGGAAAGCACAGCCCACACGCCGAAAACGCTGGTCAGCAGATTAAAGGTGCCAAAATCAACAATCGCACCGAATACGCCAACGACAGCGAAACGGAAGAAGCGACTTCGTTCCCGACGATTGGTTATCAGAACTGTCATAACAGACCCATTTTGCGTTTGAAATACGGAATCGTCCTTTGCAACCCTTCTTCGAGGCTTATCTTGGGCTCCCAATTCAGCACTTCTTTCGCCCGCGAGATGTCTGGACGACGCCGCTGTGGGTCGCCCTCGCCGCGTTGTCCAGGCTTGAATACTACCCCAGCCGGATTGCCGGTCAGCCGGTTGATCACCTCGGCGAACTCCAGGATGGTGGTCTCCTGTGGGTTGCCAATGTTTACCGGTCGGTGTTCTGAGGAAAAGAGCAAACGCACAATCCCTTCGATCAAATCATCTACATAGCAGAAGGAGCGCGTCTGGCTGCCATCCCCGTAGACCGTGAGCGGCTCTTTTTTCAACGCCTGCTGTAGAAAATTCGGCACAACTCTGCCATCATCAAGGTGCATGCGCGGACCATACGTGTTGAAGATGCGCACGATGCGGGTGTCGATGCCATGAAAGCGGTGGTAAGCCATGGTTAAGGCTTCCGCAAAGCGTTTGGCTTCATCATAGACCGAGCGTTTACCGATTGGATCAACATGACCCCAGTACGACTCGCTCTGTGGGTGTTCTAATGGATCGCCGTAGATTTCGCTCGTCGAAGCGAGGAGGAAACGGGCGCCATGCGCCCGCGCCACCCCAAGCGTGTTATGCGTGCCCAAAGCCCCCGCTTTCATGGTCTGAATGGGCAAATTCACATACCCATACGGAGAATTGGGATTGGGGCTGGCAGGTGAGGCAAAATGCAGCACAGCGTCTACCTTGCCAGGCACAAAGATAAAGTTCGACACATCATGGCGGATGAACAAGAATTTTGGATTTCCCGCAAGATGTTCCAGGTTGGCTGGGTCGCCGGTAATGAAATTATCCATTCCAACCACTTCATGCCCATCTGCCAACAAGCGATCGCAAAGATGCGAGCCGAGGAAACCCGCTGCTCCCGTAATTAAGATTCGCATGTCCCTAACCTTTCATAAAATTGATCAGACCTATATCTCGTCTGTGCGCTCCTGTTACTTCCAACCGATGCGGCTCACCAGCCCGTCTCCCGTCACCTGTCGCGCCAGTCCGTTGCTCGCATCTACAATCCAGAGGTTATCCTGGTAGAGAAAGGCTATCCCATACCCTTCCTGATCCGGTAACGGCGCCGACGACCAGACCACCTGTTGTGGGTTCAATCCAGGTTGATCCTCAGGTGGGAATAACAACCTGCGATTCGACCCATCTCGATCCATCACCATCAACCGATAATTACTGGTTTCGCTCTGGGTGGGAAAGATCGCCTGAAGATATGCAATCTGGTAGGCGTTTTCTCCTTCCAAGCCAGGTTGCACGGGAGAGGCAACCGGGTAGCCGAACATCCCCGTTTGCTGAACCAGGGAGACCGAGCGCCCGCCCTCCAGCGGAATAGCGATCACGTCAAAACGCGAGGATTGTTCGGGGGAAACTGCGCCCTCCTCGGCAATGTGTTGCAGACTGAACAACGTTCTGCTGTCCGCCCCCCAGCTCAACCCTGGCACCCACGCCCAATCACTGCCGGTTTGTAAGGGCAAGATATCCAGGGTGGCTGTCAGAACGCCAGTCTCTAAGTCAACCAGCCCAATCTGATCGGGGCGGGCATACGCCAGCATTGCGCCGTCTGGAGACCAGGCGAAGGTCGTCCCCCACCAGCCATAAATTCCACCCGAATTAGCCTCCAGGATGGGCTTCTCCCGCCAGTTCGTGACCCAACCGCTGGTGCTGAAACTCAAGGCGTACAGGTCATTGTTCGCCTGCCAGCCCGGAGCTGTGGTGCGCGGCTCAACGGTGGAGAAAATTACCCTGGAGGTGGAACCAGGAATCCAATCGGCAAAATGGATGATGTTACTTACATTCAGGTCAACCTCTCTGATTGGATCGCTGGTCAAATCGGCTGCCCACAGCTCGTTGACCTGATCCTCCTCCTTGGAATGACGGGTATAGAGCAACCAGCTCCCATCCGCCGAAAGTGAAAATACACGCCCGTCCAGGTCTCCTGATCTGATCGCGGGTTTGCGATTACTGGTCTTACCCTCTAAAACCCAGGCTTCCCCATTGAACAGATACACCAGACGCCCAGGAATTTCGAAATGCTCGACAACCGGCTGTACTCCAACCAGTACAATTTGTGGAACAGGGGGTTTAATGATCTCGGTTTTGAACAACACCCGCGACACTACCTGACCATCCTCTGTGAGTACACGATATGTTTTTTGGAGCACTCCCGGCTCGCCCTTCTGAATCGGGTCGAGCTTGAGTTGACCTTCGGGCAGCAATTCTGTCGGCTGGCGTAGTTGTTCAAAAGGGATGGTTTCTTCTTCGATCTCGAAGGATTCTTCAACTCGGATTACCTGCACCGAAGCGCCATCTGAGAGAGAAATGGACATGGCTGGTTCAGTTTTGTCCAATAGCCCGAGCCTCAATCCGGCAATTTCCAGCGCCTGTTGGACTGTGCTGCCAACAGGCACCTGGACAGGAAAAGATTTCCCATCCGCGGAAATATTGACCGTGATGCTCGCCTGGGTCGCGAGCGGCTCGGCGCAGCCAGCAAGCAAGATCAGTACAGAAGCCCCAAGACCGATCGAATATCTCAAGTGGTATAATTTCATCTCGTTATCAAAATCAGCGGGCGTGCCCCTGGATTGTCATTTCCCCATCTGAGATGATGATTTCGTCGATGTAGAAGTTCTCTATCTCAGGGCTTACCTGGGTCTCGAAGATCGTACGAATCGTAGCCGACAACTCGTCCAGTACACTTTCGGGCAAGGAGAAGTCACCCAACGAGGCAGTTATCACGTTCACATCCACACTTCCCTGGTTGTCGGCTGAGAGTTCCATCACCAGAACCAGGTCTGCCTGCAGAAATCCCTGTTGTGCTTTGCCGGTGAGGATCATTCGACGGTCTTCGAGCACGATGCGGGCATCTCGAAGAGGAGGGTTGTCCCTCGAATCAAACTCTTTCCTCAACATATCGGTCAGATATGCCTCGGAGAGCACCAGGCGTATTTGCCCCGCAGCTTGCGTCACTGCCAATTCTGGCACAGCGGCTGTCTCTGAAGAGTCAGGGCTAACTGACTTCGTCAGTTCGGCATTTCTCCTGCTAAAATTGCAGGCGAGCCCTGCGGCAATCAGCGCCAGCAGGGGAAATAGAAACAAGAAACGGTAACGAGTTGTCATAAGCATCCCAGATCAACTGCATATTTCCATAGACCGGCAGAATTTTATCATAGCATGGACGATCTATCCTTACACGAACGCGAACTCAGCCCGATTGCTAAACTGGAAGCCATGTTATTTGTGTCGGGAGGAGCGGTGACTCCCGCTCAACTGGCTGCTGCAATGGGTGTAAGCGTGCAGCAGGTTGAGGAGGGCTTGATGCAATTACAAGCCCATTACGCCGACGCTGCCAGCGAGCATGGCATCCGCATCGAACGTCATCACGGTCGGGTTCAACTGACCTCAGCTCCCGAAGCCGCTGGACTGATTGAACGTTTCCTCGGGCTAGAAGCCTCCTCCCACTTGAGTCGGGCAGCTCTTGAAACGCTGGCGATTATTGCCTATCAAGAACCGATAACGCGCCCGCAGATTGACGCCATTCGCGGGGTAAACAGCGATGGCGTTCTAAAGAGCCTGTTGGGCAAAGGCTTGATTCAAGAGATCGGCCGCGCAGAAACACCAGGCAGGCCGATTCTGTACAGCGTTACTTCTGATTTTCTACAGTATTTTGGTTTAAGCTCCCTCGCCGACCTGCCCCCCTTGGCAGCTCCTGAAGCACAGCAAACACCCGACTCTCCAGAGGGGTAAATGATGAGGAAGCCGAACGAGCTTTGTCTAATCGGGAAGTAAGCCTCCGCTGGGTTATAATTGCTCATCAAGAGCTTTCTTATGGAAGAGCGATTGCAGAAAATATTGGCCCGGGCAGGCCTGGGTTCTAGGCGCGCTTGCGAAGAAATAATCGCCGCAGAAAGAGTTCGGGTAAACGACCATATCGCCAGGCTGGGGGAAAAAGCAGACCCTTTCCGAGACCATATCACCATTGATGGGCATCCCCTTCCACAACCTGAAAACTATCTCTATGTCGCCCTGTATAAACCACGCGGCGTGATCTCCGCGGTAACCTCGCACGGGAGGCAACGCACCGTTCGAGACCTGGTTGACCTGCCCGGGAATATCTACCCGGTCGGGCGTTTGGATTTGGACAGCGAAGGTTTGATCTTGCTAACCAATGACGGCGAGCTTGCTAACCGTTTAACCCATCCCAAATATGCCCATGAAAAAGAATACCGCGTCCTGGTTGCCCGCCGTCCAGATGAAGCGCAACTGCGAGCCTGGAAACACGGCATAGTACTGAAAGATGGATATCGCACAGCGCCGGCTGAGGTTGAGCTGCTTTCCACGGCTGGCAAAGGCGTGTGGCTGCGGGTGGTCTTGCGAGAAGGCAGGAAGAGACAGATACGCGAATGTGGGGCAGTTATCGGGTTGCCGGTTGAGCGGATCATTCGCACCCGAATCGGCAGTTTGAGGCTCGGTTCACTCAAACCAAGCCAGTGGCGCTTGCTGACCAAGAGCGAGATCAAAGAATTGCGCAAAATAGCAGGATTGGAGGCTTAGCTGTTGACGCTCATCCCATTCCCGGTTAGAGACTTGCAACTCTATTGACAAACACTCCATCCATAAAACGAGGAGAGAACATGTCAGTCGCCGATGTTTCATCACCCCCCAAGCACACCTGGCTGGATCAACCGATACAGGCTATCCTGCGGCTCAATTGGGAGACAATCCTGTTCACACTGCTTATGATTGTAGCGGCAATCAGCCGATTCTACGATTTAGAAGCGCGCGTGATGAGCCATGATGAAAACAGCCATGTCTACTTTTCGTGGCTCTATGAGCAGGGCAACGGCTACAGCCACGATCCGGTGACGCATGGACCCTTTCAGTTCCATGTTGTGGCGCTTTCGTATTTTCTATTCGGCGACAACGATTTTACAGCGCGCATACCCGCTGCATTATTCAGCATTGCAACGATTGCCTTCATGTTGCCCTACCGGCGCCTGTTGGGACGTGTCGGGGCATTGATTGCCGCATTGCTATTGCTGATTTCCCCTTATATGCTCTATTATGGGCGTTATGTGCGGAATGAAGCCTTCGTTGCTTTCTATGGCGTCATCACCCTCTGGGCAATCATCCGCTATCTGGAGAGCGGAGCAAACCGTTATCTGATTTGGCTCACCGCTGCTATCGCTCTGCATTTCGCCACCAAGGAGACCTCGTACATTTATGCCGCACAGGCGTTGCTGTTCCTGGCTGCCTACCTGATATACAGTCTCTCCAGGCGCACCTGGAGATATTCAATCTACCGCAACCGATTTTTCATCTTCCTAATTCTGGCTCTTTTAACGTTTTCTATCGCCGGCAGCTTGTTGATCTTGGGGCGCGGCGCAGGCGCAGCCACCGGGGCAGAAACCATATCCCCGGCGGTGCCTGGTCAGCAGATGCCGCCCATGGCTGCCAGTGCGATGGCTCCGCTGGCTCTGGTGATTTTCCTTGCCGGCATCCTTTGTCTGATCATCGCCATTTACTTCGTGCTTAAGGGATACACCTGGTTTCTGCTGCGGCAAGAAAGGTCTTTTGACCTGTTAATTTTACTCGGCACCCTGGTGCTTCCTTTATTGGCAGCTTTTCCGGTCAAACTGCTAGGCATCAGTCCAATTGACTACCAGAGTACACGCTCGGTCTATGCCGACGCAGCTTTTGTCATCTTGTTCGCCGTAATCGGCAGCGCGTTGGGTTTGCTCTGGAAGCGCCGCACATGGTTGATCAATGCAATCATCTTCTACACGATTTTCACGGTGCTATACACCAGTCTGTTTACCAACGGGTTTGGATTCTTAACCGGCTTGGTGGGTTCATTAGGCTACTGGTTAGATCAGCAGGCAGTGAACCGCGGCAGCCAGCCCTGGTACTACTACGGTCTGGTGCAATTACCCATCTACGAGTTCTTGCCCTACCTGGGAACGATTCTGGCGACGATCTATGCCTCAGCATACTGGAAAAGACGGCAACCCGATAAGCCTTCACCAGCCGATGCCAACCCACATAAGGATATCCCACTATTGACCGAGGAGAGCCGTCTGGAGGGCTCAACGATCGTCCTGTTGCTCTATTGGAGCTTTACCAGCCTGATTGCCTACAGTATCGCCGGTGAAAAGATGCCGTGGTTGACGGTGCATATCGCCTGGCCGATGATCTTATCCACCGCCTGGTACCTGGATAAGTTGATTGCATCGGTGGATTGGGATCTCTTTCACGCCAGGAGGGGGGTGATTCTGCTACTCTTGTTGCCGGTGTTTTTACTGAGCTCGATTGCAGTCGTGCTCACGTTGCTCGGACCTAATCCGCCATTCCAGGGAAAGGAACTGAATCAGCTACAATCCACCAGCACCTTCATCTTTGCTCTGATCAGCGCTATCGCCAGCGGTTGGGGTGTTTCTCGCCTGTCCATGACCTGGCAAGCCGGGCAGCTTACACGCAGCCTGACCCTGGCTATCTTTGCCTTGTTGGCGATGCTTACAGCCAGGGCAGCGATCCGCGCCGCCTATATCAATTACGATTACGCTACCGAGTTCCTGGTATACGCCCATTCCGCCCCAGGCGATAAACTGGCTCTCGCCCAAATCGAGGAGATTTCCCGCCGCACCACGGACGGACTGGCGATCAAGGTGGCTTACGATAGCGACACTTCCTACCCTTTTTGGTGGTACTTGCGCAACTATTCGAATAAGGTCTTTTACGGGAATGAACCCACCCGAAGCCTCAGGGATTGCGTTGCCATTCTGGTCGGCGAGGGCAACTTTGGAAAGATCGAGCCGGTTGTAGGTCAGGCTTACTACCGTTTCGATTACATCCGCCTGTGGTGGCCAAACCAGGATTACTTTGGCTTGACGCTGGAGCGCATCTTCAACGCCCTGCGCAACCCGCAAATGCGCGCCGCCTTGTTTCAAATCTGGCTCAACCGAGACTATACCCTGTATGGTCAGGTGACGAATAAGGATATGAGCCTGCCTAATTGGTATCCTTCGGCTAAAATGCGCCTGTATATCCGTAAAGACGTAGCGGCAAGTATCTGGAACTACGGCACCACCCCTGCCCCGGAAGAAATCATCGCCGACCCATATGAGGGTAAGGATGCCGGTCTGGTGGCAGATAAGATCATTGGCGCACAGGGATCGGAGGCAGGGCAATTCAACCGGCCGCGCGACCTGGATCTGGCAGCCGATGGCAGCATCTACGTGGCGGATACCGAAAACCATCGCATTCAGCACCTGGATCAAAACGGGAACGTGCTCCACGTCTGGGGCAGTTACGCCGCCAGCCTCGATGCCAATAATCCAGCTCCGGAGGGAACTTTCAACGAACCATGGGGGATCGCCGTCGCTCCGGATGGCTCCGTCTATGTCGCCGACACATGGAATAATCGCATCCAGAAGTTCAGCGCCGAGGGCAACTTCATTACCAGTTGGGGATATGGCATCAGCCAGTCCGATGACCCCTATGGCTTCTACGGACCGAGAGACGTAGCGGTTGACCAGAGCGGGCGCGTCTTCGTCAGCGATACGGGAAATAAGCGCATCCTCGTATTCGATTCAGATGGCAATTTTCTCACCAAGTTTGGCGGAGCTGGTATGGCAGCCGGTCAGTTCGATGAGCCGGTGGGTATCGCAATTGACTCTGAGGGTCTGGTATACATAGCCGACACCTGGAACCAGCGCGTCCAGGTCTTTATGGCTGCCTCCGATGGCAGCTTTATCCCACTAACTACCTGGGACATTGTCGGTTGGTATGGTCAATCCCTGGACAATAAACCCTACCTCGACATAGACCAGCAAGGCAATCTTTTCGTCGCCGACCCGGAAGCAAACCGCATCTTGCAGTTCAAATCCACGGGCGAGTTCCTCCAATATTGGGGCGATTACTCCACCGGCGCCGACGGATTTAACCTGGTTGGATCGGTCAGCGTTGATGCCGCCGGTGGGGTGTGGGTCAGCGATACCAACAACCATCGCCTGATGCATTTCATATACAATCCCTCCCCCTGAAATCGGGGCGGTCCGACAGGACATGCCGAAACCGCGCAATCAGGAGCAATGGGAACTTTGCTGCAACCAAGAATGGAGTAACCCTCAATATGAAACTACACGAATATCAATCCAAACAAATCTTTGCCAAGCACGGCATCCCCATCCCAAAAGGCAGGGTGGCAGTCACCGCCAGTGAAGCCAAGGCGATCGCGGATGAATTAGGCGGGCGGGTGGTGATCAAATCGCAGGTGCTCGTGGGCGGACGAGGAAAAGCTGGCGGTATCCGTCTGGCTAAGGATTCCAGCGAGGCAGAGGAACTCGCAACCCAGATTCTCGGAATGGAGATCAAAGGGTTACCGGTTCGCAAGGTGCTGGTAGATGAAGCCGCCAACATCGAGAAAGAACTATACCTTGGGATCACCAATGACCGTGCTGCCCGTAAGCCAGTGATGATGGGGTCCGCCGCCGGTGGGGTGGATATCGAAGAAGTGGCGCGCCAATCCCCCGAAAAGATTATCAAAATCCACATTGACCCTTTATTGGGTTTGCGCGATTACCAGGCAAGGGATATTGCTGCTGGCATTGACCTGCCCAAAGAGCTGTGGCGCAGTTTCACCGAAATCGCACGCGGGCTGTGGAGCGCTTACACCAATTGCGACGCCACCCTGGCAGAGATCAACCCGCTGGTGATAACAGCCGATAACCGGCTGCTAGCATTGGATGGAAAGATGGTGTTGGACGATAACGCCCTCTTCCTGCATCCTGACCTGGCTGAGATGCGCGATCTGGATGTCGAAGCAAGTTCCGAGATCGAAGCGCGCAAATATGGGCTATCCTACATCAAGTTAGACGGGACGATCGGGTGTCTGGTGAACGGCGCCGGTCTGGCTATGACCACCATGGACATCATCAAACTGTTCGGCGGCGAGCCAGCCAATTTCCTGGATATCGGCGGCGGGGCGCGGGCAGATAAGGTGGCAGCGGCGTTGCGCATCATTCTATCCGACCCGAATGTCAAAGCAGTGTTGTTGAACGTTTTCGGCGGCATCACGCGTTGCGACGAGGTTGCCCGCGGCATTGTCGCCGCGCTGGATGAAATCAAAACCGACGTTCCTATGGTCGTGCGCCTGGTGGGGACAAACGCCGAAGAAGGTCGCCAGATCCTGGCAAATGCCAAAATGATAACCGCAGTTACATTGGTCGAGGCAGCTCGCAAAGCAGTCGCGGTAGCAAAAGGAGAACCGGTGCAATGAGCATCTTAATTGACAAAAACACACGCCTGCTGGTACAGGGCATCACCGGCAAAGAAGGCAGGTTTCATACCCAAGCCATGGTCGAGTACGGCACGAACGTAGTCGCCGGTGTAAGCCCCGGGAAGGGCGGCGAATGGGTATTAGACGGGAAAATTCCGGTTTTCGACTCGGTCAAGTTTGCAGTGGAAGCCACCGGAGCGAACACCAGTGTCATCTTCGTCCCGGCGGCTTTTGCCGTGGATGCCATCTTTGAGGCAGCCGACGCCGGTTTGCCGCTGATCGTTTGCATCACCGAGAGCATTCCGGTGCAGGCGATGATGCGCGTGCGGAGCTATCTCGATCAGAAGGGCACGCGCCTGGTGGGTCCCAACTGTCCAGGGTTGCTCAGCCCGGGAAAATCTAAAGTAGGGATCATTCCCGGGGATATCGCCATCCCCGGCGAGGTGGGCGTCGTCTCCCGCTCAGGCACCTTAACCTATGAAGTGCTCTATGCTTTGATGCAGGCAGGGATCGGCGTGAGCACCTGCGTCGGGATTGGAGGTGATCCAATCAACGGCACCTCTTTCTTGGATGTGTTGGAGTTGTTCGAAGCAGACCCTCAAACCGAGAAAATCGTGCTGATCGGGGAGATCGGCGGCACCGATGAAGAACGAGCCGCCGAATATATCGCACAGTATGTCAGCAAACCAGTTGTAGCCTTCATCGCCGGACAAACCGCCCCTCCTGGGAAGCGCATGGGACACGCTGGCGCCATCGTAGAGGGTGGCTCTGGACTGGCTGCAGACAAAATCAAAGCCCTCCAGAGCGTCGGCGTCAAGGTGGCGCGGCATCCGGAGGAAATTCCATCGTTACTCTAAGCTCAATCGCCGGTTGATTTTGATCAGCCTGCTGGATGTAAAAAAGCCCGTTTTCTCACCAGGAAACGGGCTTCTCATTCGTGTCGAGGCGCGCGGCTTACATGTGTGATTCTACGTATGCAACAGCCTCGCCCACCGTGGTGATCTTTTGGGCATCCTCATCGGAGATCTCGCCGCCGAATTTATCCTCAAACGCCATGATCAACTCAACCAGGTCGAGGGAGTCTGCTTCAAGGTCTTCACGAAACCGCGCATCCATGGTCACTTTCGATTCGTCTACCCCCAGCAATTCCACAATGATTGCTTTCACCTCTTGGAATGTGTCTGCCATATATATTTCCTCCTTGCAAAGGATGTTAGTGCTTGCCAATTGTAATCTTGCCGGGCGAACTGTCAAGTCTTACACCGACAAGTACGTTTATTGACAGGGACATAACCGGCTGGTAAGATAATCTCAATTCTCAGGAACACTGAAGCATGGCAAAAGTTACGCCCCTGTCTCAACGAAAAGCTGATCACATCCGCATCAATCTGGAACGCGATGTTCAATCTGGCATTAGAACCGGACTGGAACGCTACCGCTTCTATCACCAGGCGCTGCCGGAATTGAATCTAAGCGACATCGACCTGGGACAGACACTCTTCAATCGCACGGTAAAGTCTCCCTTACTGATTTCTTCAATGACGGGAGGCACAGACGAGGCGGCAAAAATCAATCTGACGCTCGCCGAAGCCGCCCAGGCAACCGGGATCGCCATGGGGCTTGGCTCACAAAGGGTGGCGATCGAGCACCCGGAAACAGCCCATACCTTCCAGGTCAGAAGAGTTGCGCCTGATATCCTGATCTTTGCCAATCTAGGCGCCATCCAGTTGAACTACGGTTACGGGATCGCAGAGTGCCTTCGCGCGGTTGAGATGGTGGAAGCCGACGCTTTGATCTTGCACCTGAACGCGCTGCAAGAAGCCCTGCAACCCGAGGGCAATACCCGCTTTTCGGGACTGCTCAAGCAGATTGAGAAAATATGCCGGCAGATTCCCGTGCCGGTGATCGCCAAGGAGGTGGGTTGGGGGTTTTCTGAACGCGCTGCCCGCCTGCTTGCCAGCGCGGGAGTAGCAGCCATCGACGTAGCAGGAGCAGGCGGCACCTCCTGGTCGCAGGTCGAAATGCACCGCGCCACCAATGACAGCCAGGCGCGCCTGGCAGCCGCCTTTGTGGACTGGGGAATCCCCACCGCCGAGTCGATACGGCTAGTACGCAAAGCCGCGCCGCAGATGATCATTTTCGCCTCCGGTGGGCTGCGCTCCGGCGTGGACATCGCCAAGTGCATTGCATTGGGCGCCCGGCTGGGAGGTATGGCAAGCCCATTCTTACGCGCCGCAGTCCACTCTGTGAAAGAAGTTGTTGACCTGATCGAGCAGACAACCCAAGAAATACGGGTGTGTATGTTTGCCGCTGGCGCCTCGAATCTGCAGGAGCTTGCCAGGTTGGAATTAGCCAGGGTGGAATAATTTGTGTTCAAGGCAGCCATAGACGGGCAAAGTTATTCGATGATCTTCTGATATCAAGCACGCCAATGAGGTTACAAGAGATGGTGCTAGCACAACTGATCGCTTGCATGCAGCCATTGATCGAAGACGAGCTCAAGAGCATGGTGATGCAGACCTTTCGCGATGGTCCAGAAGAACTAAAGAACATGCTCGCTTACCATATGGGTTGGGAGGGGGAAGGCGCGGGACCAGCCGCGCAAGGCAAGCGGGTTCGCCCTTTACTGGTGTTGTTGTCTGCCGGTGCGGCGGGTGGAGAGTGGCAACGCGCCTTGCCAGCAGCAGCCGCCGTGGAACTGGTGCACAACTTCTCACTGATTCACGATGATATTCAAGACCAAAGCGACCGCCGACGCGGACGATTAACCCTCTGGAAATTATGGGGGATTGCACAGGCGATCAACGCGGGCGATGCGATGTTCTCCTTGGCGCATCTTTCGATCCTGCGCCTGGAGCAGACGGCTTCTCCTCCCATCGCGCTGAAGTCAGCTCGCCTGCTTCAGGAGACCTGCCTGGAGTTGACCAAGGGCCAGTATCTGGATATGCGCTACGAAAGCGAAAACAATCTGACGCTCGAAGACTACTGGCCAATGGTGAGGGGAAAAACCGCCGCCCTAATCTCAGCCTGTTGTGAACTAGGGGCTCTGATAGCCGAAGCCGATGAAACACGAAGGAAGGCATACCACCTATTTGGAAACCGCTTGGGACTGGCATTCCAGGCGCAGGATGATTTGCTGGGTATCTGGGGAGATGCTGCCCTGACCGGGAAATCGGCAGAGAGTGACCTGCTCACAGGCAAGAAGTCTCTCCCCATCCTGTTTGGCTTGAGTCAAAATGGGGCTTTCGCGCAGCGTTGGGCGCAGGGTCCCATAAATGCTGAAGAAGTACGCCAGCTAGCCAGGCAGCTTGAGATAGAAGGGGGTCTCCGATATACACAACAAATCACCGAAAATCTAACGCAGCAAGCATTATCGTCTTTGCGAGAAGCCAACCCCGTCCCAGAATACGGCGAGGCGCTGGAGCAGCTGGCAGTGCAATTACTCAACCGTCACAGTTGAGCAGCAATTCAATCAGCAGGAAAATACGATCAGAGAAAGCGCAGGAACACCTGATTGGCTAACAACCTGCCCCGTTCCGTGAGCCGCAGGCGCTTGCGGCTTTCCCCCATCCATTCCAACAAGCCAAGTTCGATCAGCTCCGCGATTTCCTTGCCATACACCGCTTCCATGGAACTGCCAAACCGCTGGCGAAAGGCGCTGTTCGATACCCCTTCCTGGACCAAGCGCAACCCCATGAGCATCGTTTCTGCCATCTCGTCTGCCTGGCGAATCCTGCGCATAGAAGCAGTGGCAAATGTGCGAGGATATCTCTCCTTATCACACTGAACAGCTTTATGATAGCGTTGAATATACAGCTCTGGACTCATCACATTAGCGGTGCGCATCCCATCCAGATATCCATGCGCCCCCGCCCCAACCCCAAAATAGGGCTGATTGCGCCAGTATTGCAGGTTATGTCGACAGGCTTTCAGGCTTTCATGCCCATCAGCTTGCGCCCAATTGGAGATTTCATACTGCACGTATCCATAGCCATCCAGGAAAGCGGTTGCCCATTCATACATATCCGCCGCCAGATCATCGTCAGGCGCAGCCAGATGTCCCGTCGACACCAGATGTGCCAGGCGCGTGCCGGGCTCCAACGTCAAGGAATACAAAGAAAGATGGTCGGGGTGTAATGCAACCGCTTGAGAAAGGCTGTCTTTCCAGGTCTCCATAGTCTGGTCAGGCAAGCCAAATAGCAGGTCGAGGCTGAGCTGAGCGATGCCCGCCTCTCGCGACCAACCCACGCAGCGAACGACATCTTCCACGGTATGATCGCGCCCCAACATATGCAGCTCGTCAATATCAGCCGATTGCATCCCCAGGCTCAAGCGGTTTACGCCCAGCCTAGCCAGGTCGCTCAGATATGAGAGCGTCAGGCTTCCTGGGTTGGCTTCTAACGTAATCTCCGCTTCTCTGTCCAGTTCGAATGAATCGCGGATGGCTCGAAAAACCGACGCCAGGTCCGAAACCGGCACGACAGAGGGTGTGCCTCCGCCAAAATAGACGGTGTGCAAGTGCGGGCTAAATCCACCCTTGCTGACAACCGCCTCGATTTCGGCGCACAAAGCCCGGATGTACTCCGGGATCAGATTGTTCTTACCCGCATAAGTGTTAAAATCGCAATAAATACAACGCCTGGTGCAAAAAGGTATGTGGATATATAGGCTATAAGACCTCATGCTTGTCTGAGTATATCATCGTTTGCCACGCAAAGGCTTGCCAGGCACGGTTTGACAGGCACTGAAAGGCTGGTATAATCCGCCAAGCTCAGGTCAGCCGTTGTCAATCCAAAGCCTGAGAAGAAGGAATGCATGAGTCCTGAAAAACCTTCAAAGCCATCCCAGCTTTGCCCAACCTGCGGAACCCGTTTGAGTGAGGGTGCCACGCGTTGCCTGGTATGTGGCACAGAATTAACCGGCTCAGAAGCCCTCCCCCGCAACAAACAACCTGTCCAGGCAAGCCGTATGCCGCAAATTACGCTCAGCATACCCGCTGTACTGGGGTTATTTTTGCTCTTCCTAGCTATCGGAGCCGGTCTGGTGTATTTCGCCACCCAATCCACTGAAGCAGCTGTAGAACCAACAGCCACTCCGACAATCACCTTCACTGCGACGCCTACAGCCACATTTACCCCCACTGTGCCGGCGCCAACAGATACCCCCATCCCCACGCCCACGCCGCTGACCTACAAAGTGGTAACCGGCGATACATGCTCCACGATCGCGTTCCGGTTTGGGGTTTCGATCCAGAGCATCGTATTGCTCAATGACCTGCCGGCTGCCTGCGACACATTGTTCCCGGGTCAAGAGTTGAAAATACCACACCCTACACCGACAGCCACGCCTCTGCCCACAGCCACGATGAGCGAGGCTGAAGCCACACGCGCAGCCTGCGGAGAGGTTCAATATACCGTTCAAGATAACGATACCTTGAGCAGCATCTCGGCAAACTATGCTATCGCTATCGCCACTTTGAAAGAATATAACGGGATGATAAATGATACCGTCCGCGCCGGACAGATCATCAAGATACCGCTCTGTCAGCGCCTTGCCACACCCGGACCGACACCCACCCCCACACCTCCACCGCCTTATGCGGCGCCCAACCTGTTATTGCCGGCTGATGGGACTGCCTTCAACCTGTCTGGAGAAGATACGGTCACTCTGCAATGGGCTGCGGTAGGCATTTTGCGATCCAACGAGGCTTACGCAGTGCACATTCTTGATGTAACCAGCGGCATGAACACGCCATTGATCGATTACGTCGTCGATACAAAATACATTGTCCCGGCGCGTCTGCGCCCCACCGATAACCAACCTCATATCATTCGCTGGTGGATCACGCCGGTGCGTCAGGTCAGCACAGATGAAGATGGCAACCCGGTTTGGGAATCTGCCGGGGAATCCAGCGTGTGGCGCGACTTCGTCTGGACGGTCACCAGCGCCCTCCAAGCCTCGCCAACACCGTGAGCAATTGGGGAAGTCACTCCCCTATGTGCCGCTCAGCTTGAGCGCTTGCTATTTGCGGCGATCGCTTCCAGCATCGCCGTGGTCAATGACTTTGGTCTTTCTAGAGGTTGACCGAGGGCGCGCGCCCAGACAGCGTTGGCGGTCACACCCAAAGAACGCCCAACACCAAAAATGACCGTATAGAAATCGAACTCGCGCACGCCATAATGGTATTGCAACGTTCCACTGATCGCGTCCACATTCGGCCAGGGGTCTCTGGCTTTACCTTGAGCCATTAACACCTTTGGCACAACTTCATCTACTATTTTAGCCACCTGAAACAGCTCATCATCTGGCATGTGCTTCAAGGCGAAATTAAACAGAGCACTAAATCGCGGATCGGGTTTTCTCAAGACGGCGTGTCCATAACCAGGGATCACCTGACCGCTTTGGAGGGTATCCCAGGCAAATTGCTCGATCTGGTGTTCATCTGGAACGCCGCCAAAGCGCTCCTTAATTTTCAGTAGCCAAAGCAGGCTTTCTTGATTTGCCAGACCATGTAATGGTCCCGCCAGGCTGTTCAAGCCGGCTGAAAATGCATAGTAAATATCCGAGAGCGTAGAAGCAGCCAGATGCGTGGCATGAGCGCTGGCGTTTCCGCTTTCGTGATCCGAATGCAGGATAAAGTACAGACGGGATAACTCTTCATAATCTCGAGCGTCGACGCCCATCATCCGGGCAAAATTTGCGCCCCAATCCAGATCTGGATCAGGCGGTGTAAACTGCCCGTCTTTGTATTTTAGATTGTAGATACAGGCAGCGATGGCTGGCAACTTAGCCGTCAGGTTCAGGCTGTCTTCCAGCATCGGTATCCAATATTCCTCTTTTTTCATCCCCTCTTGATAGCGACGCGCAAAGACCGATTGAACCTGTAACCCCAGAATCGCTTGAGAGAAGAGCATCATCGGATGGGAGTTCTTCGGCATGGCTTTGAGAACATCGAACACAAACTGGGGGATATCTGCCCTGGCTTTCCATTCTGATTCAACTTCCAGGGCTTCATCAAGGGTAGGCAACTCCCCCGTCAGGAACAGGTAATATAACCCGCCCACCAAAGGCATCTCGGCGCCTGGCAGCCGCGGCAGTTTTTCCAATATCTCCGGGATGGTGTAACCCCGAAAGCGAATCCCTTCCTCCGGGTCGACAAAGGAGATGTCGGTCACCAGCGCTTTGACGTTGCGCATTCCCCCGTAGACCTGGGCAATGGTGACCTCATCAACCTTTACGTCGCTATATTCTTTGACCAGTCGCGAAACCCTTGCCCGCCACTGCGGGATAAGCTCAGCCAGTTTGTGTTGAAGGTCCATTGTGATCTCCGCCTGATTAGAGTTTTAGCTTGGCGATGTTCTCAGCCACGCCTGCCGCCGACTTGCGAAAAGCGGTCAGCTCTTCGTCGCTCAATTTATACTCGATAATCTTTTCCGCGCCGTTTCTTCCGAGCTGAACCGGCACGCCAAAGAAAATCCCTTCTATGCCATACTCTCCCTGCAGATACGCCGAAGCTGGGACGATCAAGTGTTTATCCTTCAGGATGGCTTCCACCATCTGGGTCACGGCAACTGCAGGGGCGTAGTAAGCGCTGCCGGTCTTCAACAGACTCACGATCTCGCCGCCGCCAAGCCGGGTACGCTCTACAATTGCAGCCAGACGATCTGGCGGTAACAACTCATCCAGGGGGATGCCCGCCACGTTCGAGTGGTGCGTCAAGGGAACCATATCGTCGCCGTGACCACCCAGCACATAACAATGCACATTCTCCACGCTAACCCCCAGCTCCATCGCCACAAAGGCGCGCATCCGAGCCGAATCCAGGATTCCAGCCTGCCCAACCACCCGGTGTGGAGCAACCTGCGTAACCTTCATGGTCAGGTATGCCATCACATCGAGCGGGTTAGTCAGGACGACATAAATCGCCTGCGGCGAGCGTCGGATTGTCTCCTCGGCAGCCTTGCGCACAATCTCGGCGTTGGCAGCCAGCAAATCATCCCGGCTCATCCCCGGTTTGCGGGGCAGCCCGGCAGTGATAACAACAATGTCAGAGTTGGCGGTAACGTCGTAGTCATTACTACCCACGATGTGTACGTCTTTCCCCATCACGGGCATGGCTTCCAGCAGATCCAACGCCTTTCCCTGTGGCATGCCCTCGACAATGTCAACAAGCACCACATCGGCGATCTCCCGATCAGCCAGCGCGTGGGCGGTTGTCGAGCCGGTCATGCCGGCGCCGATGATCGAAACCTTGTGTCTCATCGCCTTCCTCCCTGGTACAAAATCGCCCTATACGGCAGCCACGGATATCTGAGATTTTTCATCATCCAGCTCTTCCAGGTAATGGATCGCCTGCATGGCGGCTGCCGCGCCCATACCCGCCGAGGTGATAACCTGCCGGAAATGTGGGTCAGCCACCTCGCCGGCTGCGAAAACACCCGGGACATTTGTGCGCATCCATTTGTCAACGATCAGATACCCCTGCTGATCCATCTCCAATTGCGAGGCGAAGAGCTGGCTGTTGGGCGAGTGACCAATAAAGATGAAAACACCATCTGTGGGTTTCTCGGTCACTTCACCGGTGACCACGTTCTTCAAGCGCACCGATTTTACCGCATCGGTTCCCAAAATGTCGGTGACCACCGAATTCCAGATGAAGCTGATCTTTGGATTGTTCCTGGCTCTGGATTGCAAGATAGCGCCAGCGCGCAGCTCATTACGCCGATGGACGATGGTCACAGACCTGGCATAACGGGTGAGAAAAATGCCCTCTTCCAGGGCGCTATCGCCCCCGCCAACAACTACCACATCCTTATCCTTGAAAAACCATCCGTCGCAGGTGGCGCAGTAGGAGACGCCCCGCCCGGTGAGTTCAGCCTCGCCAGGCACGTTCAAATGACGAGGTGTGGCGCCAGTGGCGATGATCAGCGCGTCCGCCAAATATTCCCCTTGGTAGGTGCGCACATAGAAGGGACGCTGCGTCAGGTCAACTTGCGTGGCGGTATCCATGACGATTTGCGCACCAAAGCGCTGCGCCTGCTTTTGAAAGAGCTCGACGAGCTCGGAGCCTCCCACCCCATCCGGAAAACCCGGATAATTCTCAACCGTATAGGTTAGAGACACCTGTCCACCTAATTCCATGCCGGTCAGGACTACCGGATTCAGCTCGGCGCGGGCTGCGTATAAGGCAGCCGAAAAACCAGCCGGACCTGAACCCAGGATTAACAGCTTCACACGTTGCTTCTCGCCAGATGCACTTTGAGATAGAGCAGATAAATTAAATTCCATTTTCGCCTCACTTTGTCAATATTGTATTCCATTTAATAATGGATGCACAGTGGATAAAAAGGTTGCATCATCCTGCCGCGGCTCCTATGCTGACTTATGCAGGCGCACCCTTACCTTCTCTGCCACAAAGCCATAATCCACACCAAACAACAAACCGCCCCCGTCAGGAAAATACCCCCGAACAGGTAACGATCCGCCAGGATGAACTGCACACCCACGATCAGAAAAGCAGACAGAATCATGCCTATTACCATCTGCCGCATGGTCGAATCCAATCGCAGCATTTGCTGGTTCAGATCTGGCGCTTGAACGTTAAGCTCTCCGCGCTCTATTTTAATCAGTAAGGTATTCAATCGCGCCGGAAAACTGAGCAGGTATTTGATCAGTTTTTGGGTTTCTTCAAACCAGCGCTCCCATCCTTCGCTCAAGCTTTCCGAAACCAGCTTTTGAGCATACGGCGAGAGATGTTCCCACACGTTGAATTGAGGATCCAGCCCGGTGCACATCCCGGAGAGAATCCCTACTGCCCGCCCCAGGAAAATAAAATCCTGGGGGATTTGAAACGGCATGGTGTAAATCAGCTCGCGGAACTCAATCGCAAAATCCCTGATTTGCGCCGGCTCGACCTGCTGCAACTCGTTCATGCTCTTGCCCCAGAAATGCTCGAACACCCGCGCGGTTGCTTTCTGCAGCAAATCCAGATCAGCTCCCGGCAGCAACACCCCTAGCATCTGATAGGCTTTGATCACGCGCGCCGCATCCTGAGTGCCCACGCCAATCAGCAACTCACGCAGCCCATGGCGCATCTCAGGCGGGACTCTTCCCACCATGCCAAAATCAACAAAGGTGAGCTGCCAGGCGTGGCTACCATCGGGTGTGTCATAAGAAAGCGGTTGCACAAACAGGTTGCCTGGGTGCGGATCGGCGTGAAAGAAGCCATCCTCGAAGATCTGTTGCAGATAAGTATCCAATAATCGCGCTGCAACTTCTTCGCGCTGGACACCCGCGGCGCTGATCTCATCATAATCCGTAATCTTGATGGCATAAACATTTTCGAGCGTCAACACGCGTTTGGTTGTATGAGTCCAGATCACTTTGGGCACGCGCACGCCTGGATTGGCGCGAAAGTTGCTTGCAAAAGTCTCAGCATTGCGTCCCTCAGCGAGATAGTCGATCTCTTCATAAAGGATGCGGGTGAACTCGTTCAGTAAGGCTGGGATATCCGCGCGACGGCGAATCGGCTTATAGCTGTGCAGCCACTTGCCCACCGTCCTCAGCGCTGCCACGTCAGTGGCAATGATCAACTCAATATTGGGGCGCTGAATCTTAACCACCACCTCATCGCCGGGGACTCCATGCTTATTTGTCGGCAACCTGGCTTTATGCACCTGCCCCAACGAGGCTGCCGCCAGGGGCGTCTCATAAAATTCGGAAAATTTTACGGCGATTGGCACACCAAATTCGCTCTCCGCCACCTTGCATATTGCCTCATAAGACTCAGCGGGTACTTCGTCCTGCAAACCGGCAAGTTCTTCGGTCACTTCGACGGGAAGCACATCCACGCGGGAGGAGAGGAACTGTCCGACCTTGATCATCACCCCTCCTAATTGCACTGCCAACTGTCTGAACGCGCGGGCGCTGCGCCGCAGTCGCTCGGGGCGAGTGCGTTTCGTATAGCGGCGAAACCCAACCTTTGGGAGGACCAGATCCCAAAGGATAAAGCTCAACAAAACACGCCCGAAGAATAAAATAATACGGCGGTAACGGTTCCGGATCATTGCAAAGTGATTATACCTGTTGATTAGCCCGCGTACCCCGGCGCACGGCAGGCAGTTTTTAAGCGGCTGAGACCGAGTTGACAATTTCGTCGGTTGACCATCCGCAGACAAACCCATACAATAGTTTTGCACATGGTTTCGGGTTTGACTTGCGCAGGGTTATTGCCAGCCATCAAGCTCCAGCAATCACAGGCGCAGGTTCTGGAAAAGATCATCCGAGCATAGAGGCTAACTTGAAGCATCAGCTTTCAATGCCCGATCAACGCCTCAGCCGCAGTCTGAACAAGCCAGTGCGGACGATCGGGGTTATCTTGGGGCTGACTTTCATCCTGAGCGGGCTCGGGTTATGGCTGACCAGCTATTATTCTCCAAAGCTATTGGTGCTGATCTTGCTGGCGTTCATTCCGTTGAGCCTCATCAGTAAACCATTTCGTCAGTTCCTCAAGGCGCAACTGGAAAAGACGCCCCTCAACTGGCAGGCGGCTCATCAACAGGAGCTATTGGCTTTCAGCAAGAAGCTGATCCATGCCAACAATCTGGATTCCATCCTGGCAGAACTACGCCAGAGCATCCACAGCAGATTGCAACCTCTCTTTATTTACATCTTCCTTCCAGACCCGCTCAGTGATGCCTTTTGCGCAGCGCCAGATGAAAGTGGAAATCCATCAACGGAGCTTCGCTTCCCCAACAATAGTTCCTTAATTGGTGCAATACGCCAGGTCAAAAAGCCGATCTTGACCAATAATCCTGGCTTTGTCCGGCAGCTATCGCATTCGGATCGTTCGCGCCTGGCATTGCTCAATGCTGAGGTGATAGCTCCTCTTCACGCCAATGAGAACCTCGCTGGCTGGATTGTCCTCAACGCCAGCCGTTCAGGCAGACCATACTCAAAAAGCGCGCTGGATGATCTGCAAGAACTGTGCGAACTGGCAGCAATTGCAGTCGAGCGGGCGCAGAGAATGGAGCTTTTAGAGCGACGAATGCACGAGACGGACATCTTGAGCCGTCTCGCCCAGGGTGTGAACGTCACACCCGCATTCGACGACATGCTCGAGCTGATCTACGCCCAGGCAAGACAGGCGATTCCATGCGATGACTTTCACATCACCCTGATCAACCCCATCACGCAAACACCCTATCATGCGTTTTGTCTGGAAGATAATGAACGCATCCAGGGGAAAGAAAATCAGCCGCTGGCTGTAAATGCGTGTCTGGAATATGCAGTGATTCGCAGCCAGCATGCGCTTCAGACTGAGGATTATCACCAGGAATGCCTGGATAGATCGATCATGCCCGATAATCAATGGTTATACGCCTGGATGGGTGTACCCTTGAACGCCGGAGCAAAAACGATTGGCGCGATCAGCATGGGCAGCCGCGAGCCGTTACAATCCTACAATCAAGAACAGCTTCGCCTGTTGCAATCGGTGGCTGACCTCGCCGCGGGAGCGATCGTAAAAGCGCAGCTTATTCATGAGACAGAACAGCGCGCCCGACAGCTAACCACACTCAATGAGATCAGCCGCAGCCTGACCTCGACCCTGGAGATCAAGCCGCTCCTGCATCAGATCTTGGATAGCGCCACGGAAATCCTGAACTGCGAAGCTGGAAGCCTATTCATGATCGATGAAGACACCGGAGAATTGGTGTTCGAGGTGGCAACCGGTCCTGTGGCAGAGCACCTGATCGGTCAACGCCTTCCTCCCGGAACAGGCATTGCCGGCAAAGCGGTTGAGCAAGCCTCAGCCATTATCGCTAATCAGGTGAGAAGCTCATCGAACTGGTCCGATACAACCGATCGGCAGACCGGCTTCGAGACCAGAGATTTGCTTGTGGTACCTTTACAGGTAAAACAGAAAATCATTGGCGTGATAGAGATCATCAATAAACGCGATGGCTCGCCGTTTACGCCAGACGATCAGGAGTTGTTATCCACTTTCGCCAGCCAGGCTGCGATTGCCATCGACAACGCCCGTCTGTACACACAGACCGATCAGGCGCTTTCGGCGCGTGTGGAAGAGCTTTCGGTGATGCAGCGCATCGACCGCGAGCTGAACGCGAGCCTGGAGCTGGAGCGCGTCCTGCGCATAACCCTTGATTGGTCCAAGCGCCAAGCCGGCGCGGAAGCGGGTCTGGTGGGGTTAATCGAGAATGGGGAGCCCACTCAGCCATGGAAGATTCGTATCATGGCTATGGATGGTTATCCGCAAGAGAGCACCTGGCAGCACGGAGACAGCGAACGCGATAACCTCGGCAACTTGCTTGTTCAACTTCCAGGTGTTCAGGAAGCGCTGCGCCAGATGCAGCCCAGCCGACACCGTTTTCAACCTTCAAAGGCAGAAACCGGCGCGCTATCAACTGCAGCGCTCACTTCAGCCCCAACCCTGGATGAGACTGACGGAAATCAACAGCCCATCATCCTGCTCAATCAGGGACTGGACCAGGTGGTTATCCCACTGCACCGAAGAAACGAACCTGTTGGCATTCTGCTGCTCGAAAGCACAAAACGAGACACCTTCGGTCCAGAAACCATTGCTTTTCTCTCCCGCTTGAGCGACCACGCGTCAATAGCCATCTCCAACGCTCAGTACTATTCTGACCTTCAAGCCGCCAACATCGCCAAGAGCGAGTTTATCTCCCTGGTGTCCCACGAGTTGAAAACTCCCATGACTTCGATCCGCGGCTATACCGACCTGCTGGCGAAAGGCGCTGTGGGACCAGTCAATGAAATACAGATGAACTTCCTCAACACCATCCGTTCAAATGTCAATCGGATGTCAACCCTGGTATCGGACCTCTCTGATATCTCCCGAATCGAGGCAGGGAGAATGCGCCTTGAATACGGCACTATTTCTCTCGCTGACGTCGTAGGAGAGGTGATCCGTTCGGTCCAATCTCAAATCGACGAAAAAGGACAGCGCCTGGAACTGGCGATACCCGAGGATATACCACCGGTCTGGGGCGATTACAACCGCCTGGTTCAGATATTTACCAACCTGGTCAGCAACGCCAACAAATATACCCCCGAGGGGGGAAACATTCACATCCGCGCCCAATGCACCGAAAATCGCTGGGACGCCGCTGGAGCACCAGAGGTTGTGCTGGTAGAAGTAACCGATAACGGCTTTGGCATCTCAGCGGAAGATCAGGCAAAGATATTCCAAAAGTTCTTCCGCTCCGAAGACCAGAATATCCGCCAATCCCCAGGTACAGGACTGGGTTTGAGCATCACCCGCCACCTGGTCGAAATGCAAGGGGGTAAGATCTGGTTCGAAAGTAAATTGGGCGAAGGGACGAGCTTCTATTTCACCATACCGGTGAGCAGCGCAAATACAATGTAATAATCCATCACGGGGACGTAAGGCGATGGCAGGCGGATACGCCCACCTGCCATCGCTTCCTGAACCGACTGCGCCACACCTGCCCACTGAGCAAGCAACTGATCTCGCTATTTCAGCCGGCAAGCGCGAATTATGCGGTCACCGATACTTCTGGCAAGGACGTCAGCGCTCTTTCAATCTCAGCCTGGGGGTATTCATAATCCTGCAACTCGTTATTCAAATAGGCTTTATAGGCTGACAGATCAAAATTGCCGTGTCCCGACAGGTTGAAGAGGATCACCCGTTTTTCGCCCTTCTTTTTAGCATCCAGGGCTTCGTCAATCGCTGCCCGGATGGCATGAGCGCTCTCCGGAGCCGGGATGATGCCTTCCGAACGGGCAAAAAGCAGCGCGGCTTCGAAGGTCGCCAGTTGTGGCACAGCAATCGCCTCGATGTAACCGGCATCGTATAAGGCGCATATGGTGGGCGCCATCCCATGGTAGCGTAAACCGCCAGCATGGATGGGCGGCGGGACAAAATCATGTCCGAGGGTGAACATTTTAACAATTGGCGCCATCTTGGCGCTATCGCCGTAATCGAAGGCGTAGATGCCTTTGGTGAGGCTGGGAGCTGCCGTCGGTTCCACAGCCAACAGGCGGGTTCGCTTGCCTTCGAGTAAGTTCTGGCGCAGGAAGGGATACGCCAATCCGGCAAAATTCGAACCGCCTCCCACGCAACCGATCACCACATCCGGATACTCACCCGCCAGGTCCATTTGCTTGAGCGCTTCCTCGCCGATCACTGTCTGGTGCATAAGCACATGGTTCAGCACCGAACCCAGGCTGTATTTCTTTACGCCTCCCGAGGTGGCAGCCGCCTCGACTGCTTCGGAGATTGCGATACCTAAAGAACCGGGGCTGTTGCCGTCTACGCTCAGGATAGACCTGCCATAATTCGTCTGCGTGGAAGGACTGGGATACACCGTAGCGCCATAGGTTTCCATCATGATCCGACGATACGGCTTCTGATCATAAGACACTCTGACCATATAAACTTCAAGGCCCAAACCGAAGAAACTGCATCCCAATGCCAGCGCCGAACCCCACTGACCGGCGCCCGTCTCGGTGGTGAGGGCTTTGGTGCCAGCAGCTTTATTGAAATAAGCCTGTGCGATGGCGGTATTGGGTTTATGGCTGCCTGCCGGCGATACCCCTTCATGTTTGTAGTAGATATGGGCGGTCGTGTCCAGAGCCCTTTCCAGCCGATGCGCCCGCATCAGTGGCGTGGGGCGATAGAGTTTGTAAATCTCACGCACCTCTTTGGGGATTTCGATATACCGCTCTGTACTGACCTCCTGGAGGATCAATTCCATCGGGAATAGCACCGAGAGAAAATCCGGAGTGACGGGCTGTTTGGTTTGGGGATGGAGAGCCGGCGATGGCGGCACCGGCATATCAGCATTGATGTTGTACCAGAAGCGCGGCAGATCTGATTCGTTGAGCAAATAGCGGGTTTGTGTGGACATATCTTCCTCCTCTACATCAAGATAGGTATGGCTGATATCTACCGGCGCAAGAAGCCGGTTACGTGGCAATCCTTTGATTCAACCTTTGCTCTTGCGGCATAACACCTCCAAATTTAATAAAAAACGCGCTCGCCCTGGTTGGGGACGAACGCGGCTGTCCGTGGTGCCACCCCGATTAGGCTGGTTTTTTAAAGAAACACCCGCTGTCGTGCAGCGGGTAAAATAGCCAGCCTCACTCGTTTTGGGTACGGTCCGCTGCCATCGCCAGAGTTAAGCATCCCTGACAAAGTAGGCTCAGACATATACCCTTTGCCCTGATAACGGTGGCATCTCCGGCGTCAACTACTTGGCATAGCCGTTCGTATCGCAACTCCGAGGTCCATTCAACTTCAGCGTACAGACAGGGCTTCCACCTCATCCCTGCTCTCTGGACTGCCGTTTCGAAGCCTACTAGTCCTCTTCTCCGTCTTTGCGTATTAAGTTGGCTGGATTATACGCGATCAGTTCGAATTGTCAAGAGTTTATCTTGATTGACCGGACACGGATTGGCTACTATAATCAGCCACTATGGAGATCAGAGAGCTAACCCAAGCGATGCATGAGTTCGTGCGATCGCAGGGCTGGTATGATGCAACCAGCCAACACCCGCAAACTTTGAGAAACCTGGCTATCTCCCTGGTGCTGGAAGCTGCCGAAGTGTTGGAACACTTTCAATGGCACGAACAGCTTACATCTGATAGCCAGGCTCTTGGCGAGGAACTGGCGGATGTCGCTCTGTACCTGCTTCAGATTGCCAGCCTGGCTGAGATAGACCTGGAAAAAGCGATTTTGGAAAAGCTCCAACGTAACTATAAGCGCAAATGGGAGCAGGGATGAGATGTTGATTTCAGTGTTTGGCGGCTCGCAATCCAAGCCAGGTGACGAGACTTACCAACAGGCTTATTTGCTGGGCAGATTATTAGCTCAGGCAGGGCACAGCGTTATGACGGGGGGATATATTGGGACTATGGAGGCTGTCTCTCGCGGCGCAGCCGAGAGTGGCGCTCACGTCATCGGCGTGACCTGCGATGAAATCGAGCGCTGGCGCCCGGTGGGAGCTAATCAATGGGTGAAAGAAGAGCGGCGTTTTCCAACCCTGCGAGAGCGATTGTTCTATCTAATCGAAAATTGCGACGCGGCTATAGCTCTACCAGGCGGAATCGGCACGCTGGCTGAAATCTCCGAGATGTGGTCGCACATGCAAAGCCGGGCAATCGCAATCCGCCCGCTGGTGCTCATCGGACAGGGTTGGAAAGATACACTGAACATGTTTATCATGTCTTTTAGTGAGTTCATCCCCCAGGAATACAGGCGTTTGGTCAAATGCGCTGAAACAATCGAAGAGGCGCTTGCCTTGCTTGAGGCGGACGGTGACGAGATATGAAGCCCAACAGTATGAAGCTGCTTCCAATCATCGTGACTGTTCGAGCAGGATTCTGGTATGCCAGCGATTAATCTATTTCGACTGCGACAGCAAATCAAGCAGCTCGAAGAATCGTTTGACAATCCGGTTGAATTCAAGCGCACGTTATATAACTTGCTCGATACCTACGCAGACCGAGCGCATCGTCCAGGCAGGGCTGGTGAGCCGCCGCCGATCTCGAAGACCTTCAATGTCCCCCCGCCGGTCATTCGGGAGATCTCAATAAAAGTGCGCTCGTTGGCAACGAGTGATCCTAATAAAACCATCCAACTGGCGCAGGCGTTGTGGGCTGACCCTTATTTTGAGTTCAAGCACATTGCCGCCATCTTGCTGGGTTGCGCGTTGCCCGATCCCCTAGATCCGGTATTGGAGATTGTCGAATCGTGGCTGGCAGCCGCTCCCGATGAACATACAGTGAACAGCATCACCAAATATGCCCTGGCAGGCGTTCAGAGAGATGCGCCCGAGTTATTGCTTCTCAGGCTGGAATCCTGGCTCGCCAGTGAAGAGATCAAATGGCAACGCACAGGATTACAGGTCTTACAATCATTCCCCGCCGATGCCATGCGCCTGCACCTGCCTGTTATGCTCCAGCTGATCACGCCCCATATCCGCAAGGCTCGCTTTGAGATTCGCCCCGACCTTCTCGGAGTTCTCCAGGCTTTGGCGAATTGCTCGCCCAAAGAGACCGCATACTTTTTAAAACAAACGCTCGAAACCTCACATAGTCCAGATGTTCCGATGTTGGTTCGACAGCTTCTCTCTGCCTTTCCACCGGACCTCCAAGAAGACCTGCAAACAACCCTTAAGGCGCACCTGGAGAATCGGGTTGAAAAATCTCACCACCGTGCGAATCATGCCTCATAAAAATACATCTTTATCTATATGGTATAATTTACCCGCTATGACTAGCCCGCTTGGCGGCGATGAAGACATGAAAGTGAAACGGGCGCCAACACCGCTGCCAGACCGGAGACCTGCAAAACGTATCAGATCAAGGAGACCGCAGACGTCATGTCACTGGATAAAGAGACTAAAACTCAATTAATGAAGGAGTATTCACGACACGGAAACGACACCGGCTCGCCGGAGGTACAAATTGCCCTGCTAACCAGCAGAATCAATCAGCTCACAGCCCATCTGCGCGCCCACAAACACGACGAATCGTCGCGGCGCGGTCTGCTGAAAATGGTGGGGAAACGAAGGCGCTTGCTGGCATATATTCGCCGCAAAGACTTCCAGCGCTACGTAGCCCTGACTGAGAAACTGGCGATTCGGAGAAAGTAGATCTTCTCTTGAGAAGCATGGGCAAGAGACAACCCATGTTCTCAGCCAATTTTGCGGCGCAAGGTGGTCAGCGAGATTGGCGGCGCATTCACTGGCAATTTTCTCTAGAGGTCTCGCAACAACCTTTTACAGCACCAAGCGATCAGTAAAGATCGCAGATTCTACATGCCCTCGGTCGGGAATTGAGAGATGCGGATAACCAACCGTCCATCCGGCTCAGCGATTGGACGTTATCAGCGCCTCTCAGTCCCTGACCAGGAGGGCAATTTCAGGAGACAAGCATGAAACCCGTAAGTTATCAATATCAAGCCAGCCTGGGAAATAAAACGCTGGTTTTTGAGACAGGCAAGCTGGCAGCTCAAGCCGGCGGCGCTGTCACTGTTCGATTGGGCGACACAATGGTCTTCGCCGCTGCCACAATGAGCGCGGAAGCCCGTCCAAATCAGGATTTCTTCCCACTCACGGTAGACTATGAAGAGCGTATGTACGCTGGTGGACGCATCCCAGGTTCGTTCTTCCGCAGGGAGGGGCGACCCAGCGAGGAAGCGATCCTCACCGCGCGTCTGACCGACCGCCCGTTGCGCCCGCTGTTCCCCGATGATCTGCGCAATGATGTACAGGTTATCCTGTACTCATTTTCCACCGATGGGGAAAATCCCATCGACGTATTGGCGGTCAACGCTGCTTCCGCTGCGCTGATGATCTCAGACATCCCCTGGGGAGGTCCCGTTGGAGCGGTGAGGGTCGGTCGCATCGAGGGCGAGTTCATCCTCAACCCTACCTTTGCCGACCTGGAATACTCCGACCTGGACTTGCGGTTGGCGGGTACGCAGGACGCCGTCATCATGGTGGAGTGCGGCGCGCAAGAAGTTCCGGAACAGGTCATTGTAGACGCCATTGAGTTTGGTCACCAGGCGATCAAGATCATCACCGCCACACAGGCGAAAATGGCAGCCGAGGTGGGTAAACCGAAACGGGAATACACACCCTTCCGCATGGAAAGCGAGCTTATCGAGAGCGTACTTACCCGCGTTGAAGAACCGCTCCAGCAAATCTTCGCCCAGCCCTACGTTAAAGCCCGCCAATATCAGGCGCTTGAGAACCTGCAAAAAGAGGTCCTGGACGAATTCGCCGCAGAAGACGAAGAAAAGGCGGTCTTGGTCCGTTCGGCGTTTGACGAAGCCGTGAAACACGTCGTCCGCAAGCGCATCCTCGATTATGGTTTGCGTCCGGATGGTCGTACTTTGCAGGAGATCCGCCCGATCTGGTGCGAAGTCGACGTCAGTCCGCGCGCTCATGGCTCTGGTCTGTTCACCCGCGGTGAGACACAGGTGCTCACGCTGGCAACCCTGGGAACCCCGCGTGAAGCTCAGGAAATTGACAGCCTTACCCCGGCTGAGTCGAAGCGCTATATGCATCACTACAACTTCCCGCCCTTTACCACCGGTGAGGTCAAGATGTTGCGTGGGGCATCGCGGCGCGAAATTGGGCATGGCGCACTGGCAGAGCGCGCCCTGCTGCCTGTAATTCCACCCGAAAATGAATTCCCCTATACCTTGCGCCTGGTTTCAGAGGTGCTCTCATCAAATGGCTCCTCTTCAATGGCATCTGTATGCGGCTCAACTTTGGCATTGATGGATACTGGCGTACCGATCAAAGCGCCGGTTGCCGGCGTTGCGATGGGTTTGATCAAGGAAGCCGACCGATACGCCATTCTGACCGACATCCTGGGGATGGAAGATCACTACGGCGATATGGACTTCAAAGTTGCCGGCACCGAGAAAGGCATCACCGCTTTACAAATGGATATCAAGATCAAAGGGATCGACTCGCAGCTCATCCTTGAAGCACTAAATCAGGCTCAGCAAGCGCGCCTGTTCATCCTGGATAAAATCCTTGAGACCATCCCCAAACCCCGTCCTGACCTGAAACCGCACGCGCCGCGTATCACCGTGGTGCACATCCCGGTCGACAAGATCGGTACAGTCATTGGTCCGGGTGGTAAAACCATCCGCAGCATCCAGGATGAAACCGGCGCTAAGATCGACATTGGCGAGGATGGTTCGGTCTTCATCGCCACCCCGGATGGAGATAGCGCCCGCCGAGCGGTGGAACGCGTCGAAGCGCTCACGGAGACCCCTGTCGTTGGTCGCATCTACACCGGTCGGGTTGTACGTACCACCGACTTTGGGGCTTTCGTCGAAATCCTGCCCAACATTGACGGCATGGTGCACATCTCTCAACTCGACACCGTCCGCGTCGATAAGGTCGAGAATGCGGTCAGGGTAGGCGACGAGATCACCGTGATGGTAACCGGCATCGACTCACAGGGAAAAATCCGCCTCTCCCGCCAGGCGGTTCTCGAAGGTTGGACAGCAGAGGAAGCCCAACAGCACGATCGTCGAGCCAGCTCACGCCCAGGCGGCGGTGGACAGCCCAGCCCAAGCCAATCACCTCATCGCGACGAGCGACGCGGTGGCAGCGGAGGTAAACGCCGCTAATTTCCCAGAGCGGCTACATTTGGATCAGGCAGGTACGGCATTGCCGGCCCGGGGAGGTTCAGGCGCTCTGCTAAAGCGGCGCGCATCGCGATGCGATCGTCCCACGGGAATTCGATCTCCCCAAAGCACATCGATTGTTCATGACCCTTGCCCAGGGCGATCACCAAATCCCCTGGGCGAGCCATTTGTATACCCATGACTATCGCCGCGCGTCTGTCTGGAACGCGCCAAAATGTTTGCCCTTCCACACCGCCACGCGCCTCTGCGCCAGCAGCCATCTCAGCCAAAATCTGATCCAAAGATTCGGTGCGCGGGTCTTCTGCTGTCAGGATCGTAACATCCGCCAGTTCTTGTGCAATCTCTGCCATCATCCGGCGCTTGGCGCGGTCGCGCAATCCAGCCGAGCCGAAGATCGCAATCAGGCGCCCGACACGCCCCGATTGTCCCATAAGCTGTCTTGCGGATGTCAACGCCTGTTTAAGGGCATTGGGAGTGTGGGCAAAGTCGACGTAAGCTAAAAAGTCCTGCCCCATGTCAATTTTCTCCATCCTGCCCGGGATGCCCGACACCGCGCGTATGCCCTCCCTAGCGGCTTGACCGTCCAAACCCATCCCAAGCATCGTCGCCGCAAGCGCCGCCAGGCAGTTGGCAACATTGTACAATCCGGTGAGCATCGACTCCAGCGGCAAGCGTTGACCTTCCCAAACAGCGTCGAAACGCAATCCCTGGCTGGATTGCACGATGTTTTCGGCGTGCATGTCCGCTTCTGGGTCGAGACCATATGTCACAACCCGCAGCGGTGGAGTGGTATGTTGATTCAGCTCTCTGAGTAAACCTGCCAGGTAGGGGTACGAATCGTCATTGTAATTGAGCACCGCCGTTCGAAACTCCATGTCCGGTTTGAGGCGCGACTCTGCCAGATTGCGGAACAAGAGAGCCTTCGCCTGGCGGTAGGATTCATAACTCCCATGATAATCCAGATGTTCGTGGGTGATGTTGGTCACCACACCGATATCAAAATCGCAGGCTGCAACCCTCCGTTGCGCCAGACCATGTGACGTCGCCTCCACGACCACATAGCTGATCCCCACATCCACCATCTGCGCCAGATAAGATTGAACCTCCAGCGCTTCGGGGGTGGTAACGTGGAAACCCGTGTCCAGGGCTCGTTCGCCGATGAAGGCGCTGACCGTCGAGATCATGCCAGCCTGAACACCCGCGGCTTTCAAGATATTGTAGATCAGGGTGGAGGTGGTGGTCTTTCCGTCTGTTCCCGTCACCCCCACCACCTTCAATTGCCGAGCAGGGAAGCCATGCCAGGCAGCAGCCAGCAAAGCAAGCACCAGGCGACTATCGTTCACCTTAAGGTAGGGAACGGTAAGACCCGACAAGGCGCGCTCCCCGACAATAGCCGCCGCGCCGCGTCCGATCGCTTCCGGGATAAAGCGATGACCATCGGTTGAGGTACCGCTCAGCGCCACGAAGACCTCGCCAGGTTGGAGACGGCGGGAATCCATAGATATGCCACGGACAGGCAGGCGGAACGCAGCCAGGTCGGGTTTACCACCCAGCGGTTGGCTTCCATACAAGGCTTCGATCGATTCCAGGAGCTCGGATAAGAATACGCTGCCCATTTCTGACCGATTCACCTCGTTTAAAATACCATACAACATCCCCTCCCTCCAGGGATGTTGTATGGCAGGGCATTCAAGAAAAAGTGTTGATAAACGAAGAATGGATTTCTTTGGATCAGCCCTCAGCGCAGGCTCTGGCGCAGCGTTTCAAGCTGCCCGGAGACGGAACCATCCAACACTTTATCACCAACCTTTACCACCAGACCTCCTAAGATGGAGGGGTCAACGCGGAAGGTTACCGTCGCCTGGCTGCCAATTCTGGAAAGCACATCCCGTTTGACCGTTTCTTGCTCTTCGGGCGTAAGGGGTACGGCGCTGGTGACCTCAGCCGAGCTACCGCTAATCGAAGCTTCCTCGAGAACCACCACCTTGCCAGACTTGATGCCGGAGAAAAACTCCTCGATCAAGGCGCGTTGACGCCTCTCGTCCAACGCCTCGCCGATCAAACGTTGCGTGGCAGCCATCGCCAGGGCGGCGATCTGACCGCGCAATTCTGCAAGGGCGCGGTCGCGTTCGAGCGTCGCTTCCGCCAGCGCGTTTTCCCGAATCTTGGCTGCTTCTGCTTCAGCGCGCGCCAATACCTCGCGCGCAGCCACCTCAGCCCGATCCGTAGCCTCGCGCACCTTTTGATTGGCTTCTGCCTGAGATTTGGCGAGAATCTCGCGCGCGTCCCTTTCCGCGTTCGCCCGCGCTTCAGCGGCAACCCGGGCGTCTTCCAATCCCTGGGCGATTTTCTTGCGACGGTTTTCCAGGGCGTTGAGAATAGGTCTATAAGCCCAGGCGTAGAGCAATATCACAAGTATCGTGAAATTAAAGACCTGGAAAAGGAAAAACCCTAAGTTAATTCCAAGTGCTGCCATATGCCGATCCGCTCCTTTTCGGGATCACAAACTCAAGCGGCGAAGATAATAATCAACGCCACAGCCAGAGCATAGATCGCAACCGCCTCGGCAAACGCCATGCCGAGGATCATGTTGGTCTGGATGATCGGAGCGGCATCTGGATTGCGGCCCATGGCTTGAACTCCACCCGAGGCGGCGATGCCAACGCCGACCCCCGCGCCAATGGCTCCTAGCATAGCCAGCCCTGCGCCTAACAGCTTATATGCGGCAACGAATGCGATTGGATCTTCCATTTTCTTCATCTCTCCTTCGTAGATTTGCACTCATCCTTGAGTCAGTAAAATTTAGTGATGTTCTTCAGCATGATCATCGCCATGATGACTGACGAGCGCCATGCTGATGAACATGGTAGCCAACAGATAAAACACGTACGCCTGGATAATCCCAAAGAAAACCTCAAACAGATACAGCCCAGGCGGGATGATCACCGGCAACAAAGCACCGACAATCGATAACAGCAAGGCGCCAGCGAAGATATTGCCAAACAACCGGAAGCTGAACGAGAGGATCTTGGCAAACTCCAGGATCATTTCCAGTATGCCAACCCCAAAATCAATGATGCCGAATATTCCCCCGTTCACCAAGCGACCCAACTGGAAAAACTTGCTGAAATACTTTGGACCCAAAGCCCAAACCCCATACACCTGGGTCATAAAAACCGCTGCAACCGCCAGGGCGACAGTGAAATTCAAATCGGTGGCGGACCCTCTTAAAAACGGGATTATCTGACAAGCCTTGCACAATTCGTGGCTCTCTTCAGCATGCTCTGTATCCGTGGTTGCCTCGGAATGTTCTTTGGCGACATAGTCGATTTCTTGACCCGGGTCGATGGTATAAACCGACACGCCCCCTATGCTGAAAAGCTTTACCGGCGCCCAGGCAGTTCCTGAAGTATGCGGCGCTTCTAGATAGCCAATGCTCTCAAAGCCAGGGATGAGTTTGATCATGTTGGCAACGAAAATCAGCAAAAAGATCGTCGCCACCAGGGGGACGATGCGGCGCGCCCACTTACCGGTCGAAGCCTCAACCGTGTTCCAGAGAAATTCAAAAATCGCTTCAAAAGCGTTGTAAATCCCTCTCGGCACGAGCTGACCGCTCTTATGAAAACGATAGGCGCCAATTGCGAGCAGGATCAGCACCACGTCTGCCAGCAAGGTGGCAAGCATGGTATTACTGATAGGAGATCCGGGCCAGATAGGTTCCGCCGGCAAGACAACGGTCGGACTCACCGGTTTGAAGATTGAGGGTCCCATATATGCCGCATAGATACCGGCAAGGATGAGGGCAAGCACAATCCAGCGTTTCACCGGGACGCGCTTCTTCGTTTTTACTTCGCTCACCGATCTTCTCCTTCGTCACTCTCTCCAGGGGGTTGCTGCCGCTCCCCAGAAGGCTTGATATCTTTGACTGCGCGAGTGGCAATCCAATAAGTTAGCACCAGCGATATTGGCGCAGATAAAAGCACCAATCCAATCGTAAATAAAGGCTTTGTCCCCAGCAGGCGATCCAACCAGATGCCCCCAAACACCGCTCCCAAGACAATCAGCAATGTCAGGCAGCCAACCTCCCCGCCCACCGTCAGGGTTTTCGTGGAGAAGAGCAACATCCACGGATTCTTCTGCGGGGTCGGACTGTTCGGGTTCATGGCGGCGGGAATTCTAACACAGGCGGGTTCTTATCGTCAATCTGGTAGCGTGTCAAACTCCAAACAGAACCCTTATCGAAAGCAAGAGTAATTGCGTGGGTGTACGATACAGGTTCATGTCTGACACGACGCTAGTAGATCGTGATTGCCGCTAAGGTAGAGATTCCGAACACGGGCGCAAACAATACCCCGATGATGATGATACCCACGGAGAGCACACCCAGCGCCAGCCATGCCGAACCAGGCACCGGAAGGGGCTTCTCTTCATCCTCAGAGCGGAACAGGTACACGACCTTTAAAACCGTCAGGTAGTAGTACAAGCCGATGATTGAATTCAATACACCAACCACCGCCAGCCAGATCATTCCCGCCTGGACTGCCGCTGCGAACACTGAAAACTTGACCACAAAACCAGCAAAAGGCGGCATTCCGGCTAGCGAGAGCAATGCAATCAGTAATAGAAACGCCAGGGTTGGACTTCGCCGACTTAACCCTGCGTAGGCAGCAATTTCATCGGAACCGACGATTCTGCCATAAGCCAACACCACTCCAAAGGCTGCCAGGTTGGTCAACATATACGCGATCAGGTAAAAAATGACGCTGGTCATTCCGAGTTGATTCACGGCGACCAAGCCAATTAGAATGTAACCCGCATGGGCAATTGAAGAATATGCCAGCAGCCGCTTGATGTTTCTTTGCGCCAACGCCAGCAAATTGCCCAACGTCATTGTAAGCGTTGCCAGAATCGAAATAAAAGTGCTCCATTGCGCCGTCAAGTCGGGGAATACAGCAAACAGCACCCTTGCCAGGACAGCAAAGCCAGCGGCTTTCGAGGCGGTTGAGAGGAAGCCAGCGATTGGCGTCGGCGCGCCTTCGTAGACATCCGGAGCCCAAAAATGGAATGGCACCGCAGATATCTTAAATCCAAATCCTACCAGAAGCAGAAGCAGGGTAGTAAACAATGCTACCGATGGCAATCCGCCCTCTTGCACACGCGCTGCGATCTCATATAGGCTCGTCGCGCCAGCAAATCCATACAGCAGGCTGAACCCATATAGCATGACTGCAGAGGTCATTGCTCCAAACAGCAGATATTTGAAGCCCGATTCGGTCGACTTCTCGTCGCGCGTCAAGAAGCCTGCCAGGATATAGAGCGGGATGGAGGTGGTCTCTATCGCCAGATAAAGCATGATAATGTCGCCGGCAGAGACCATCAAAGACATCCCTAGCGTAGACGCCAGCATGAGCAAATAGTATTCGCCACGATCTCCAACCACCGGCAGGTTCACCGAGAGCAGGGCAGTAATCATGGCGGCAAATAAGAGCAGGATCATCAGAGTAAAACCAAACCAATCCTGTCGCAGCATACCACCCCAAACTAATACGGGCTCCGCCGCCGGTCGGCTGAAGATCAAAGCCGCCCCGATGATGAATGCCAAGCCTCCTGCTGTGATCCAGCCGATATTCTGGCGCTGCTCCCCTTTCAAGATCAGGTCGAAGAAAAGGATTATCAGCGCCAGTACCAGCAGGAGAATCTCTGGCAGGATAACCTGAATCATGAACAGATCAATCGTTCCAAGAGACACTTACGCACCTCCCAAAAGGCGTAAGATAGCTTCGACCCCAGACTCCACCATGGGCACCATAATCGCAGGATAGACTCCCAAGCCGATCAGGATTACCGAAAGCACAACCAGGGCGATCTTATCCAAAATATTTACATCAGTAACATGCCCCTGGAACTCCTCCGGTAAATTCCCGAAGAAGACTTTGCCCACGATGCGGATGATGTACGAAGCCGTAATCACAATCGAGATCGCCGCTACGATGGCTATCCAGGGGTGCGTCTCCCAAACGCCCATGAAGATTGGAAACTCGGCGATGAAACCCGAAAACCCCGGCATACCCATCGAAACCAAACCGCCAATAATGAAGGCGATGGCAACGACCGGCATCACTCTCCTGAAGCCACCCAGGCGTGGGATCTCGCGCGTATGCGCCTGGTCGTACACCATACCGACTACAGCAAAGAAGAGCGCCGTCATCACCCCGTGCGAGAACATTTGCACCCCTGCGCCAAGCAACCCGTTCTTCGAGAGGGTGGCAAAGCCCATGAGTACCAAGCCCATATGCGAAACCGAAGAGAAACCGATGACATATTTGAAATCGTTTTGTACACTGGCGATATACGCGCCGTAGACCACGTTCACCAATGTGAGCAAAATAATCCAGGGCATCCAAAAGCGGGCGCCTTCAGGTAGCAGCATGATGCCAACGCGCAAGGCTGCGAACGCGCCCAATTTCATTAGCACCCCGGCGTGGAACATCGAGACCGCCGTAGGTGCTGCCACGTGACCATCCGGGCTCCAGTTGTGGAAGGGGAAAATGCCACCCAAAACAGCAAAGCCCATGAATACAAAGGGAAACCACAACCGCTGAAAGGCTGTCGAGAAACCAGCTTGCTCGAGCTGAATCATGTCGAACGTGCCCAACCCGGAGGTGAAATACATCGCCAGCGCGCCGACCAACGATACCACCGAGCCAACAAACAGGTACAACGTCAGCTTCATGGCGGCATATTCGCGCGTCTCTTTCCAGCCCCAGATTGAAATCAACAAGTACATCGGGAAAACGGCGATTTCGTAAAAGAAGAACAACATGAACAGGTCAAGCGAGACAAAGACCCCGAACACGCCAGTAGCCAGGATGAAAAGAAAGGCGAAGAAATCCCGCGGTCGATCATCAATACCCCAGGAGATCAGAACACCGGTGAACATCACCACGCCGGTCAACAACACCAGTGGGGCGTTCATCCCATCGACGCCCGCGTGGTAAGAGATGCCCAACGCTGGCAACCAGGTGTATTTCTCGATAAACTGATACCCGCCAGCAGCAACATCGTAAGAAAAATAAACCCAGATGGAGAGCAGCAGGGCAAACGTGGCTGCTGCCAGCGCGGTCACCCGCACTTCGGTCTTGCGCGCCGGCGGCAGCAGCAGGATGATCAAAGCCGCGACGATGGGAGTAAAGACGATCACACTCAAAATTGGAAATGGCATTGTTCACCTCATTTGTGAACGATTATTGCTTCATACCCAGGTATTGCGTCAGAAGAGCATATTCACTGCCCGATTGATCACATCGAGGATCCAGGCTGGCCAGATACCGATGATCAGCATCAGGATCATCAGGGGCGTAATGACGACGATCTCGCGGGCGTTGATTTCGGTCAAATGCCCCACCCACTTTTCGTTGAGTGGCCCGTGTAGCACCATTTTGATGCTTTTCAGGATATAGGCGCCGGTGAAGAAAAGCCCCAACAACGCCAGGGCGGTAAAGAGGTTGAAGATCGGCCAGGCGCCTCGCACCACCAAAAATTCTGAGATAAAGCCGCCTAAGCCAGGCAGTCCCAACGATCCCATTGAGGTAAACAGCAGGATGCCGCCGTAAACAGGAACAAGGGGGAAGAGACCGCCATAATCCTCAAGATTCCGGGTGTGGGTCCTTTCGTAGATCACCCCGACCAGGAAGAACATGCCCGCCGAGGAGAGCCCATGGTTGAACATCTGCAGCACGGCGCCGTTGAGAGCTAGGTTGGCATCCAGCGTACCCCCGGCAAAGGCGGCTGCGGCAATCCCCAACACCACAAAGCCCATATGATTTACCGATGAATACGCCACCAGGCGCTTAAAGTCGGTTTGACCATAAGAGGCGTAAGCGCCGAAGATAATCGAGAGCACTGCCAAAAGCCCGAGCGCCCCGGCGTAGTATTTTGCTTCCAGCGGATAAAGCGGCAGGACAAGACGCAGAAATCCATAGGCGCCTAACTTCAGTAACACGCCTGCCAGGATCATGGAACCAGCCGTAGGAGCCTCGGTGTGGGCGTCGGGCAACCAGGTATGGAAGGGCCAGATTGGAACTTTGATAGCGAACGCAATCGTAAAAGCCCAGAAGGCAATGGCTTTCACTGTGCCGATAGGCAGCCCAAACAAATTACCACTCAGGCTGTTCCACCTCGAATACAGTTCCAGGATATCGAAAGTACCCGAGACCACGCCGATCATCTGAGTCGCCAGCAACAATCCCAGCGAACCAGCCATGGTGTAGATCATGAACTTGAACGAAGCATAAGTTCGAGCGGGTATTCTCTTGCCACCCCAAATCTCGCGCTCGCCTTTTTCACTGCCCCACTGGTTGATCAGGAAGTACATTGGCACCAGACCAAACTCCCAAAAGACGAAGAAGAGCAGCAGATCCAGGCTGAGGAACACCCCTAACATGCCCAATTCCAGCAGGAAGAACAGAATCATATAGGATTTGATGTTCTCCTGGATGCTGAAGGAAGCCAGAATAGCCAGGGGGGTTAGCAGGGTGGTCAGCAAGACCATTGTTAGAGATATCCCATCTACGCCAAGGTGATAGGATGAATTCAATGGGGCATACCATGCTACCTTTTGCACAAACTGAAACGCAGGGGTTGATGAAGAAAAATTAACCCAAAGGATGATCGAAAAAACCAGCGGCAAAAAGCTTAAGAGAAAGGATGCCCATTTGATCAAGGAACTGCGCTCGCGCGGTAGTAGAAATACCACCACAGCCGCCAGGACTGGCGTAAACAAGATCAGCGTCAACAGATTATCCAGCACAAAATCCATCGTTCACTCCTTGCAGCCCCTGCCAGCTTACGGCGTGAGGACAACCAGGTAATAGAAGATTGCGCTCAAGACAGCCACCATGACCAGCGCGCTCACCATGTACTGTTGGATACGCCCGGTCTGAATGATGCGGATCGCTCGCCCAAAGCGCTTGACACTCTCACCGACAAGATCTCCAAAGCCATTGACAATCAATTTATCAATATAGGTCCTAAAGAACACCCCAATAATTGAGGTGACATGGGCGACCCAATGTAGAAAACCGTCTATGACCATGCGATCGGTCCACAGCGAGACGAAAGTCTCAGCCAGCCAGGTGGAAGGGCGGACAAAAGCCCAATCGTAGAATTCATCAAAGTAGTATTTGTTTTTCAGAATCCGATAGACTACGCCCAGCGGCTTTTCGAGGGGATCTGCAGCCACTTCGCGAACATTTCTATAAACCATCCAACCAAGCAAGAGCCCACCCAAAGCCACCGTCAGGGAAATCGCCAGGGGGATGAAACTGAAAGGCAATGTTTCAGGGTGTTCCAGCAGCGTCTCGCCGACGAACTCGTGTATCCAGTTGGGAATCAAACCGCCGAGAATGGGAAATCCTTCTTCGATACCAGCCCAACCGGCTGAAACAGCAAATATCGCCAGCACCACCAGCGGCGCTGTCATCGTCCACCTGGATTCCACGGCGTGATGAGCTGCCTCGGTGCGAGGTTTGCCCAAGAAAGTCAGCGTAATCTGGCGCATGGTGTAGAAGGCAGTCAGCAGCGCTGCCAAAGACAAGGCAATCAACACTCCCCAACTGGAGGTGCCAAATGCCTCCGCCAGGATCATATCCTTCGACCAAAACCCTGCCGTAACGAGTGGAAAACCGGCAAGCGCCAAACCGCCGATCAGGAAGGTCCAAAAAGTTATCGGCATTTTCTTTCGCAATCCGCCCATGTTGAACATGTTCTGGGGGTCAATGTGTTCTCCGGTGTGCAACACCCCATGCTCCATGCCGTGAATGACCGAACCGGAGCCAAGGAAGAGCAGAGCTTTGAAGAAGGCGTGCGTCACCAAATGGAAGGCTGCAGCGACGTATGCGCCAATGCCAAGAGCAGCGAACATGTACCCCAATTGAGAAATTGTAGAGTATGCCAGCACGCGTTTGATATCGTTCTGGGCAACGGCAATCGTAGCCGAGAACAGCGCAGTAAACGCCCCGATGAACGCTATCACCGCCATAGTCTGTGTGATATGACCGTGCTCAGCACCTGCTGATAACAAAGGATAGACCCGCACAGACATGTACACACCCGCTGAGACCATCGTGGCGGCATGGATCATGGCTGAGACCGGCGTGGGACCCTCCATGGCGTCCGGCAACCAGACATGCAGCGGCCACTGCGCCGACTTACCCACCGCGCCCAAAAAGAGCAACAAACCGATCAGTCCTGCAACTGAAAACCCAAGGAAACCGGCGGGAGTGGTCGCCAAATGGTGCATTACTTCTTCGTTGCGGAATATCTCCACGTAGTTCAAGGTGCCCGTCACCGAATACAGGTAAGCAATCCCCAGCAACATGAACATATCGCCAACGCGGGTTGTGATAAACGCTTTGATCATCGCCGCCCGTGCTGAGGGCTTACCGTACCAAAAGCCGATCAGCAGGTAAGAGCACAAACCCATGATCTCCCAACCGACAAACAAGGTCAGCAAATTATCGGTGACCACAAGGAGATACATGCCAAATGCGAACAGACCAATGAACGCAAAAAACCGCGAATACATCGGTTCCACTGATGGAACCCTGTGGCTGCGACCGTGGGCATCTATCACCGTAGCGCCGTGCGGCGGCAACCCAGGGAGATCGTGATCGCCTTTGGGCTGCCAATAGTTATGGTAACCGACGCTGTAGATGAAGATCATCAATATCGTCCAGGCGACAAAGAACAACGTCACTGCGGACAACGGGTCAATTTGAACCCCGATCTTGAACCATGTCTCGCCAGTGGGAAACCAGGAGATCGCAGAGGCGAACGGATGCTCACCCAGATGTTCCGTAGTAACCGCCCGGAAGAAGACGAACATGCTGCCTGCCCAAGAAAGGAAAGCCGACCCAATCGCAATCCAATGGCTGAGACCTTTGCTGCGATTGGTGAACAGGACGATCAAGAAAAAAGCCAGTAACGGCGGTAGGGGAATAAGCCAGATCAACGTTTCAATGGTCATACAACTCCTCACAAGACGGACGCAGTTGTTATCCCGGGATGCGCTAGAACTTCAACATGTCAATCTCATCGGCAACAACGGTTTGACGGCGGCGATAGACCGAGATGACCAACGCCAGACCAACAGCCACCTCGGCGGCGGCGACGGCAAAGACGATCACCGCAAACGCCTGTCCGGCGATCAGTTCCGGAGTGCGGTAGCGCCAAAAAGCCAACAGATTCAGGTTGACCGCATTCAACATCAGTTCAATGCCCATCAGGATGGCAATGGCGTTCCTGCGAGCCAGAACACCGAACAATCCGATGCTGAATAATCCAGCAGATACTAATAAAAACCAGGAAAGTGGTACCATACTACCCCCTCCCCAATCGTTTTTCCCAGGCGACAATGATTGAGCCGATCAAAGCCGCCAGCAGCAGCACTGAGGCAACCTCAAATGGAATGGCGTACGCGTTGGGAGAGACCAGCGCCTGTCCCAATTGGCGCAACGGATCAACGTTCCTGCTCAGGGCGGGTGCAGTGCTCTGGAAACCGTGCCAAAGGCTGACCATCCACACCAGCACGCCAAAGAGCAAGACCGAAGTTACCAACGCCCAAAACCAGTTGCCGGTAATCGGTGGAGCGGTGTCTTGAGCCACTCGACGGGTCAACATGATCGCAAATATCAGCAAGATCGAGATCGCGCCGATGTAGATCACAACCTGAGCCACCGCCAAAAAGCTGGCGTTCAAAAAGACAAAGAAGCAGGCGACGCCAAAAAGGGCAAGGATTAACCACAACGCAGAATGCACCAGGTTGCGGCTGGTGACTACCATAAAAGCTGAACCCAATGTCATAGCTGCCAGAATGATAAATATCAGTTGCGCAAATGTCATCGGCTTTCTCCCAAATCAAGCAGGGTTGGATGGCGGCGTGGTTTGCTGCCGCGGATTGGACGAGGGCAGCACCGCCATTGACAGTTCGGGGGTGGCAATGGGACCAGGCTGCGCCACACGCTGGCGTTCTCTGCGGGCACGTGAGCGCAATATTTGCAGGGTGACCCAAATGATCAGCAGGTTGGCTATCAGCATCCCAATTGCATAGATCCACATGTTAGACCTGGGAAGGAGCTTGTCAAGAACGGCGGTGATCACCAGCACGATGAGAGAGAGCGGCGTTAAGAATTTCCAATTGAAATTCAACATGTGGTCAATGCGGATGCGCGGCAGGGAGTATTTGATCCACATTATCACCCAATACAAGAAAAACGCTTTGACCATAAAGTAAAACACACCCAGTATCGGATAAGTCTCTGCTCCAGGACCGCGCCAACCACCCAGGAACAAGGTCGAAACAATCGCCCCGACCGTCAACGCATGCAAGAGTTCGCCAGCATAGAAGAGACCGAACTTCATGCCAGTATATTCGATGTGAAAGCCTGCAACGATCTCCGATTCGGCTTCAATGAGGTCAAAGGGCGCGCGCCCCAGCTCAGCGATAGAGGTAATCAAGACGATCAAAGCCGCTACCGGCGCCATTACAATGAACCAAATCGACTGTGACTGGACAATATCGTTCAAGCCCATCGAGCGCGCCAGGATCACCGGAACGAGCATGGCGATGACCATCGGCACTTCGTAAGAAACCAGTTGCGCAACCGTGCGGAATGCCCCTAACAAGGCATACTTATTGTTCGAGGACCACCCCGCCATGATTATCCCCAGCGTGCTAATCGCCCCAACAGCAACAATATATAGTACACCCACGCTCAAATCTGTACCAAAGATTGTTGGCGCCAGCGGCAGAACTGCCCAGAGAAGTAAGACCGTTGCCAGTGCCAGGATGGGTGCAAGGTTGTAAACGAATTTATCGGCTCCTCTAGGAATGATATCTTCTTTAAGCAATAGCTTAATGACATCCGCGATCGGCTGAATCAACCCGAACGGACCAACCCGGTTCGGTCCCAACCGATCCTGAAAGCGAGCTACAACCTTGCGCTCCACCCATACCAGCAATATATCCATCACCAAGACAAATGTGGACAACGCCACAACCCCTATGACAGCCAGGATCACGGCGACAACACCGTCGGAAAGACCCCAGCTAAGGAGCAATCCTTGCAGCCATATCCGGATCGCGTTGATTGGATCTGACATTCAACCACTCCTCATTGTGTAATTCAGATCATGCCCGTCTGCAAACACAGAAAAGGCTGAGGGATAACCCATCAGCCTTTTTATGATACGTTCCACACCTTCACTGCCACTCCAGGACGCCCTTGCGCCAGGCATAGATCAAGCCTGCAACCAAAATCATGATGAACAGCACACCTTCTAACACGGCAAATAGAGGCAGTTGATCAAACGCCGCAGCCCAGGGATAGAGAAACACAGTTTCCACATCAAAAACGAGGAAGACCAGGGCAAAGATGTAATATTGAACCCTAAACTGCACCCAGGTCTCGCCTACCGTCTCAACACCGCATTCATAAGTCTGCGATTTGAGGGGATTGGGCTTTTTAGGCGCCAACAGGCGAGGAATAACCAGAGCCAGAGCCGGGAAGATGGGAGCCAGCAGGAGAAAAACCGCGATGAAAATCCACTCGTTGTGCATGCATGCTCCTAAAAGTTAACGAATGTCAGCCTTAATGTGATTTGCGGAACAAAGCGACAACGGCGGCAATTTTACCATAAGTAACCAACTTTATACAACTTTAATTTCACTCCAAGCTGAAATTTATCTCGGTAACAGATAATTGAAATGAACCAACCGGGCTGCCAGATGAGTATACTTGTTGCGATGCAATCATGGTTATCAGACGGCATTTTCGTACAACATCTGAGCGCTGGTGGGATCTACCAGCGGCTTTTCTCCTTTTCACCATCTTGACAATCGCGTTCACCCGGCTGATCGTAACCGATTGGACATCGGCGCTTCCGGTCACACGCGTGATCACCTACCTGGGATTGATCGCTGGCATTGCTCTGGGGATGAGCCGATTTTCCCCGCGCCTGTCTCTCATCTTCGCCATTCTATACGGCACTTTCGTCATCCCGTGGCGCATCGGCTTGACGCTCGGGGAAGGGATCGCCTGGCAAGAGCGGCTCAGCAGCTTGGTTGGACGCCTGAATGTCATCATCCGATACCTGTTAGAACGGCGCGCGGTGCCAGATAATCTGTTGTTCGTCGTCCTGATGGCGATCCTTTTCTGGGTACTGGCGGTTCACGCTGGCTATAACCTCACCCGTCATGCCAATCCATGGGCTGTGATCTTGCCAACCGGAATAGCTCTGGTTTTGATCCATTCCTACGATTCCTTCTTCCCCGGTCGGATCTGGTTTCTGGTAGCGTATCTGTTCTTTGGGCTGCTGCTGGTCGCCCGGTTGGTATTCCTGCAAAATCGGGCGCGCTGGAGCGCCACCAAAACATATGTCCCGCCATATCTTGGACTGGATTTCATCCGCATCACCGTTATTCTTGGCGTGGTTCTCTCCCTGCTCGCCTGGGCAGCACCTGCTTTCGCCGAAAACCTGCCTGTGGCGCAGCAAGCCTGGCAACGACTAAAACAACCTCTGCATGAGATTCGCAACACGCTGGATAATGCTTTTTCTTCTCTACGCTCCAGCGTTGGGATTGCCTCAGAATTCTATGGCGCCACCACTTCCCTGGGCAGAGGTTCCTATCATACGGACACCGAGGTCTTCACAGTCATCGCGCCTGAGCAGGCACCACTGGGCGCCCGCTACTACTGGCGTGCGCGTGTATATGACCGGTATGAAGACGGGCAGTGGAGCAGTTCGCTCGATACCACCCAGGGGTTTGTTCCAGAAGATATGGCGCTGCCGGTGCCAACTCATGCCAATCAGAATCCAGGATTCTTTTCGTTCGTCTTCACAGCCGCCAGCCCTCTGACAAGCCTGTTTACCGTCAACCAACCGGTTTGGATCAGCCGACCCGCCCGCCTTGAGCTGAGCGCCAACCCAGATGGGACGCTGGATTTGGGGCATTTTCGCGCCACGCCCTCTATCCGCGCTGGCGAATCCTACACCACCCGTTCAAGACTGGCGAACATCACCGTTGCCGCGATGCGCGCTGCCGGCACGGACTATCCCGATTGGGTGGTCGAACGCTATCTCGACCTTCCTGATTCGATCACCCCACGCACAATTCAACTGGCTCAAGAGATTACCGCCGGTCTGGAAACGCCCTACGACAAAGCGGCTGCGATCACCAGTTATTTACGTAACAACATTGAATATACTGAGGTAATCACCGACCCATTCCCAATCAACCAGGAACCGATCGACTGGTTCTTGTTCGACCTGCGAAAGGGGTTTTGCAACTATTACGCCACCAGCGAAGTGATCTTATTGCGAGCGGTTGGCGTGCCGGCGCGCATCGCCTATGGCTACGCCGAGGGTGAGCTCCTGGAAGGCACAACAACTTATATCGTTCGCCAGCACGATGCTCATGCCTGGCCTGAGGTATTCTTTCCCAACCTGGGTTGGGTTGAGTTTGAACCCACGTCCTTTCAGCGTGAGTTGAACCGCCCGCTCGGTGAAGCAGAATCTAACCAGACCGATGACCAGCAAATCCCTCAGCCGACTGTCCCATTATCTTCGCTTCAAAACGAAGAACGTCGAGAAGGACTGGCTGACTCAATAGCGAATGAACGTCTCAGCCTGGTGGGCATTCTGATAATAGGTTCGATCATTGGACTGGCGGCGCTCCTGGCTTTCTTGATCGTGCCTTTGGTGCGCCGAAAAGGTTGGCTGGAACGCATCCCGCACGTTTCTATCCTGATGGACAAAGGACTGCGGCGTTTGGGAATCCAGCCGCCGCCAGTGATCAGCCGCTGGGCGCACCGTGTCTCCCTTCCCCCCATTGCCCGCGCTTACATGGAGATCAATCTAGCGCTCTCCAGGCTTGGCAGAAACCCTGAGGCTTCCTATACACCTGCCGAGCGCGCACGAGCTTTGCAACAAGCCCTGCCGCCGGCTGCCCCTGCGGCGGAGATCATCCTCAACGAATACCAGCTCAGCACTTACAGCCGCGGTTACATTCCCAACCTGGTTTCCGCCCAGCGCGCAAGCACCTTAATCCGCCGGCTATCTCTTCGAGCATTCTTCCAGAGATTGCTCACCCAGACTGATGAACGAAGCCAAGAGGGTCAGCCTCACAGAATCTCCGAAAAGGACCACAACCGGTCGATTCAGGCGTCAAGCAAGCGATTCTGATAGCGATCCGCAAACAGAGCAGGAGCGCCGCCGGTGTGCCAGAACAACACACGATCGTGGCGGTTGAACTTTCCGGCGCGGATCAGGTCAATCATGCCAGCGGCTGCTCTACCGGTATAGACGGGATCCAGCAGCAATCCTTCTGCGCGGGCGAAAAGCCAGATAGCCTCTCGCTCTGGTTCCCCCATCACGCCGTAACCCTCCCCGAGATAATCCGCATTCACCAGGATTTCATCAGGGGTGATCTGGACAGCATAACCTAAGTTTTGCGCAGTCACTGAAGCAAGGTTAGCTACTCTGTTTTTCAATGTATCCGCCGGCTCATCAACGCTTATTCCCAAGATTGCGCCCGGAAATTGATACAATTTTGCGCCAAGCGCCAATCCAGCTTGTGTGCCGCCAGAGCTCGAAGCCACGACGATCCAATTGGGCAACTCACCCTGGAGCGGCACCTGGTTGCGCTGGTTAAAAAGCTCTTGCATGGCATAAACGTAACCAGCCGCCCCGATCGGATTTGAACCCCCGTAGGGGATCAGATATGGCTTACGACCGGCTGCTGACAATCGCTGGAAGGTATCCTCCATAACTACATCTCTCTCTGCCCGGCTCACCCAAACCAGCTCAGCCCCAAACAACCGATCTAAGAGCAGATTTCCGCTGGTTGTCTGCGGCTTTTCCCCGAACAAGATCAACACACACTTCAACCCCGCCTTTGCCGCCACGGCGGCTGTCTGGCGGCAATGATTGGATTGGACCGCCCCAGCGGTGATCAACGTCTGAGCGCCTTGAGCCAGGGCATCGGCAAGCAGGAATTCCAGCTTGCGCGTCTTGTTGCCTCCAAAGGCTAAGCCGGTCTGGTCGTCGCGCTTGATATAGATCGCTGGACCGCCGAGAGCCTTGGTAAGGTTGGGCAAATACTCGATCACCGTTGGCAAATGCGCCAGTTGGACGCGTGGCAAACTGTTCATATCTCCTCCATCACCGAGCCTGGCGGCGTCAAAGCCCTCCCATTGGTCCAGCGCTGGCACGGCGCAGGTTTCTGGCGCGCATCCATGCCAGAAAACGCGGTATATATTGCATATACAACCGATACCAGAACCGGCGCACCGGCAAATCGTAAGCTCCAATATGGCGCACCACCTGCCCACCCAGACCTTCCTTAAAACGATAGACACCCCAGAGAGGATCGGTTTGGTCAAATTTATAAGGAGCGCCCCACAAATCGTACACCTGGCACCCCGCAGATTTCGAGCGCACTATGGCTTCCCATTGAAGCAGATAGTTGGGCATCTTTTCACGATGCACATCGCGGGACATGCCAAATAAAAACCAGCTCTTTTTCAGAAAGATGAATAAAATCAGCGCTGCCACCAGCTCGCCTTCGATTTCGGCAATCAGGGGTTTTGCAAATCCGGCGCGGATGAAAGCTCCCCAGAGGTTGGCGTAATAATCCGTACTACGGATTACGAATCCATCGCGGATGGAAGTTTCGCGATACATTCGATAAAGCGCGGGGATATCCTCCAGCCCGCCCTCCCTGACCGCGACGCCTTTGCGTTGCGCCAGGCGGATGTTGTAGCGGGTTTTCTGGCGCATGCGTGCCAAAATTTCACCCTCGTCAGAACTTAGGTCAACAATCACCGTATTTGCGAACTGTATCTGCTCCGACGAATATCGCCAACCGTGGGCATTCAGGGTGGAAATCACCCCTTTTGCAATCGCATCTTGCTCAGAACCTGACTGCTCAGGCAGCCCTATCCCCAGACGCACATCCGGGTCAATTTTGACGAAGATCGCTCCCCTCGCCCTTGCCAGGCGCGATAAGTCCTCCAACACGAGGGCGCGCAGATTTTCATCGCTCCAATCTCTAATTAAAGGACCCTTGGGTACATAGTGTACCCGCAAACTGGTCTTGACGCCGCGAATTGCAAGAGAGCGTTCGAGTATCAGCGCTGCTGCCGCAACCGAACTATCGAACTGGATTTCTTCCGGGAAGCACAGACGATACCCTGTTCGATCTTCGCACCAGATGTAGTGAATCGGTTGCCAGCCATACTTTGACTTGAACTCCCCCCACTCCCATGTCTGCAGGATATGAGGCTCAGGCAACTGTGACAGAATCGAGTTCCATTTGCGGGCATCCATGCTGATCAGACAGGCGGTCGCTCATAGGCATAGCGGCTGATCCAAAGGCGATAAATCGCATACAGCCATGGGTTGTAGACTCGATCCCAAGGTCCGGCTGCTCGCCTGAGCGTCCCGCCGAAACCGCGTTTGAAACGGTATACGCCCCACAAGCCATCGGAGCGGGTGGAGAAATTTGCCTCGAGCTTTTCCTCATCAAAATCTGGAACTCCCCACAAGTCGTACTCGCTACAACCCATGCGACGCGCCCAACGAATCGCTTCCCATTGGAGTAAATAGGTTGGCATCCAGTCGCGGTGTTCATTCGACGACGCGCCATAAAAATACCAGGCGCGTTTCCCGCGCGCCAGCACCAGCAACGCCGCCAGGGGTTGACCTTGATATTCGGCTTGCAGGAGCTCGCATTCGTTGCGTGGGGAAAACAGTTCATAAATCTTCTGATAATAGCCAGGTTGATGAATTCCGAAGCCATCGCGGCGAGAGGTCGCTTGCAACATGCGATAAAAAGTATCCAAATCAGCAGAAGGCCGGACCACAATTCCCCGTTTGAGCGCCAGGCGGATGTTATAGCGCGTTTTTTGCTTCATTTTTTCCAGGATTTCGGCTTCGCTCCCGCGAATATCCAGCACGAGAGTACGCATGGGCTGGATCGAATGAGAGGATAGCCTGAAAGCCAGCGATGGCAATTGAGGCTGCAAGGAAGTGCTGGCTTCCGCCCAGGTGTCTGGTTCCACTTTCAGTAGAAACACCCGCCTGCGCTTACAGAGTTGATCGACTTCCTGCCAGAATGCCTCTGTAAAAGCGCCAACAGGACCCTTTGGGATATAAGCGAACTGAAAGCCAAAAGGGTAGCGACGAAAGAGAATCTGCCCACCAGTAGCTCCCACCACAACTCGTGAGACTTCCCACCCAAAGCTGGATTTCAACTCCCCCCATAGAGCGCTTTGCAAAATATGAGCATCGGGATAACCCGATAAAAATGCGTCCCAATCTGTGTTAGAGACTTGTGGCATAAGCGATGTGGAATTAATGGAAATTCTGTTTCGATCTCAAACGATCGAAGTCAGGTCTGGCGGAGGCGTGCTGCGAACCGCGGCACCAGGGATGATTTCATCCAATATGCTGACGATGGCGCTGCGATCTCCTTCTCGCGCCAGGTGTACCAGGTCGTTGACCGCACGGCGCAAAACGGGTCCCGACAATATATCTTCTTCCGCCAGCAGCAAGATATCGGGGTGGACGGTTTGCTCATAGTGCGCCCATTGATCCCATAGTTCTTCGCTCAACTTTTCACCAGGACGGATGCCGGTAAATACAATATCAATGTCCTTGTAAGGCTCCAAACCCGAAAGGCGGATGAGGTCTTCTGCCAGGTCGAGGATACGTATCTGCTCACCCATATTCAACACAAAAACATCTGCCCCTTGCCCCAACGCAAAAGCCTGAAGCACCAAATGAACCGCCTCCGGTATGGTCATAAAATAGCGCTGCATGTCCGGATGAGTGATTGTCACCGGACCGCCTCGCTCGATCTGGCGTTTGAAGATTGGGATGACGCTGCCGCGGCTACCCAGGACATTGCCAAAACGCACCACCGAGTACGCCAAGCCTGACCTATGCGCTGCGTCAATGACAATCAGTTCAGCCAAGCGTTTGGTCGCGCCGTAAATACTGGTTGGCCGAATGGCTTTGTCGGTTGAGATCATCACCATCCGCTCCACCCCAAAATTTTCGCACGCCTCTACGACATTGCGGGTGCCGAGTACGTTGTTAGTCACGGCTTCTTCAACGTTGATTTCCATGAGGGGGACGTGCTTGTGCGCCGCGGTGTGGAATACCACTTGCGGGTCGTGCTCTTCAAATACCACCATCAGCCGATCCAGATCGCGAATGTCGGCGATCAGGGGAAAGAGCACCAGTGAGGGAAAGTCTTCTCGCAACTCGTAGTAAATTTCATAGATGCTGTTTTCACCATGACCGAGCAGAATCAGCGCTGAAGGACCCCAACGGGCAATCTGACGGCACAATTCCCTGCCAATAGAACCACCTGCGCCGGTGACCAGCACACGGCGACCGCTGATTAGAGAGCCGATCAGTTCCTCGTTTATCCTGGCTGGTTCGCGCCGCAGCAAGTCGGTGATTTCCACCCCGCGTAACCTGTCAACACCGACCTTGCCTCCGATCAACTCATAAATGCCGGGCATGGTACGAGATGGAATGCCCCGTAAGCGACAGATGTCAGCCACCTGGCGGATCACCCGACCCGGCGCGCTGGGAATAGCGATCACCACTTCGTCGATTTTATATTGACTCACTGTGCGCGCCAGGTCGTTCAGAGTTCCTACCACCGGCACAGCGTGAATCTGCTGTTTCTGCTTGGCAGGGTCATCATCGAGCAGACAAACCGGAACCAGTTTCATCTGCGGGTTCTTTTGCATCTCGCGCACAACCAGGGCGCCGGCGTCGCCCGCACCCACCACCAGTACTCGCCTGGCGTTCGGCTGGGCGCCATTGCTGCGGGCGCGAGTTTCAGCCAACACGCGCATCGAAAAGCGCAATCCACCGACCAGGATCAACGACAACATCCAGTCAATCACCAGCACACTGCGCGGGAATCCGAGATAGCCCGGGCGACGGATCTGGAAGAAAATCAGCAAAGCCACAGCCAGAGAGAGAAAAACCGAGGCGGCGGAAACCGCAAACACGATCAGGCGCAACTCATGCACACTGGCATAAATCCACAGGCGCCGGTACAGCCCGAAGAAATAGTAGACAATCGGCTTAATCGCCAGCGCCAGCGCGATCATCCATAAAGCTTGCGGCAGGTAATAAATAAAGAGAGCACCCAGTTCCAGGCGCAAGGCAAAGCTACCCAGAACGGCGACGACGATAAGGAACAAATCTCCAACGAACAGAAGACCTGGCGCCATGCTGCGCCGCAGGCGAGGTAGCTGCAGGAGGCGCCTGAGGTTTATTTTCTGTTTACCGTTCGAGGTCGATTGAGTTTTCATCAATCATCGGCCACGCAAGCCAAGTACTGTGGCAGGTGTACGCAAAAGGATCAACAAATCCAGCAAAAAGCTGCGATGCTTGATGTAGTATAAATCATATTCCAGTTTGATTATCGTATCTTCAATCGAAGAAGCATATCCGAAATTGATTTGCGCCCAACCCGTAATCCCTGGGCGAACCAACAACCTCGCCCGATAAAAAGGCACCCTGCCTTCAAAGTAACTCACTAGTTCTGGCCGTTCCGCTCGCGGCCCAACCAGACTCATCTCGCCGCGCAGCACATTGGCGAATTGAGGCAGTTCATCCAGGTGAGTTTTGCGCAAGAACCGACCAACTCGCGTCGTCCGCTCATCCGTTTCCGAGGCCCAGCGCGGTTTTCCGTCGACTTCTGCATCTCGGCGCATGGTGCGGATTTTGATCATCTCATATAGCTGACCACCTTTTCCAGATCTGGTCTGTTTGTAAAAAATGGGACAACCATCATCCAAAAGAATAGCGATGGCGATTGGGGGCAACAATATCAACAAGATTAGCACACCGATTAGGCCGCCAATGATGTCCATCAGGCGTTTGCCCATTTCATAAAACCGGTTCGCATCCACCTCGTCGACGAAAGACCTCAAGATCCAATCCGCTTCGAGCAAGCGGATGGGCACCCTGCCCACAAGCTGTTCAAACACTTTGGGCATCCGCCGAATATCCACCCCGCGTTCTTGCGCAATCAGCAGTGATTTAAACATCCCGCTTTGAATTTGACCAGTGATGGCGACGATGATATCGGAAACATTCTGCTCCTCGACGATTTTCAACAAGGATTCGCTGTTGCCCAAAACCTTGAAGCCCTCGATTTCGGTGTTTAATTTTTCAGGGTCATCATCCACGATACCAACAACGAAAAAAGGCGGCGGCCACAGGTCATTAAACACCTGCAACAGGGTCTGTCCGGCTTTTCCGCCGCCGACGATCAATACGCGGCGCAAGAATTGTGGATCGGCAAAAATGCGGATGTATAACCTGCGCCACAGCAGCGTGAGTGAGGTGACAACGACGAGGAAAACAGCCACGCTTACACGGGGGAGCAACTCCGGATAGAAAAAGTAGAAAATTAAATATAAGCCAAAGGTCACCGCAGCAGCGGAGAATATCCCCCGGGCGGTCATCTCCCAATTGCCGGCGCGATTTACGTCGTAGATATCGAGGAGAAGTAATATCCAAATGAAAGGCAGCAGATAAAACCAGAAGGGAACGCGCTGTTGCAGGAATACGATATCGAAGTCAATGAAACGCAGACGACTGCCCCATACATATAGCGCAACAGCGAGAGAAAACAACGCCGCCAGAAAATCCCCCAGGAGCAGAACAATCCGACGCTCCCCAACCCGCAATCGCCAGGGGTCTGATTTTCGAAGATGTCGTCCTGTGGTGCTCATGGTTGCTTATGATTTCCGAACAAACTCCAAAGAAATGCACACCCCCAAGAAAGGTGCATGGTGCTGATCGCCAGAGGCAATCCAGGGATAAGCGCCGGATCGCGTTTTTGAATGCCCTTTTGTAATCCAGCGGCGACCAGGATGGAAGCATAGACTATAAGCATTCCCGCCAGCAGCGCGCGGAAGATTGGGAACCAGATGCTCAATAAACCAAGAGCAAGCAAAGCCATCACGAAAAGCGGCGGCAACAACTGTCGCCAACGCAAGCTGGAAGGATAGCGCCGAATCATTTTACCCTTCCAGAAGCCATAGCGCCAATACTGGCGAAGCAAATCCCGCCATCCTGCTCTGGCATAGTAGATACACCGAATTGATGGATCAAACCAAACGATGCCCCCCGCCCGACGGATACGAACATTGAACTCATAATCCTCATTCGTCAATAAATGCTCGTTGTAAGCTCCAACCTGCTCGATCAGGCTCTTGCGATAAGCCCCAAAGGGTACCGTATCGACGGCTTGCGCCTTCCCACCCAATCGGTAACGCGTATCTCCTACGGCGATGGGGTGGGCAGCCGCAACGGCGATTGATCTGGCAATCCAACCCACTCCCCCTGGCTGAATATCCCACACACCGCCGACATTATCGCCCAGCCCTTGTTTCAAAGCTGTCAGGCAACGCTCAATATAATCCGGGTAAGGCATCGAATGGGCATCCAGGCGGACGATCCACTCGCCACGAGCGGCGCGCAGGGCTGCGTTCAAACCCGATGGTATCGTGCGTTTGGGATTGTCAACGATGCGAACCATGAGGTCGGAGTGTGTCTGTTTGAAGTTCTCAATGACTGCGCGGGTCTGGTCGGTAGATAAGCCGTCAGCAATAATCACTTCCATCGCAGAACGGTCAAAGGTCTGCTGATAGAGCGCCTGTAACAGCAGTCCAACCGTCGCTTGCTCATTGTAACACGGCACGATGACCGAAACAGCAGGCATCAGATCACTGGGCTTATTACGACAGCCAGGCGCCGCGATGGCGCATTGAAGGTAAATATGGTTATCCAGAGATAACAGACTCAGTTGCCAACCAAACCGATGGCTTCGATCTCGACCGCCGCGCCGCGTGGCAAGCCCGCCACCTGGACCGTGGTACGCGCGGGATACGGCTCGGAAAAGAATTCAGCGTAGACATTGTTCATCTGGCTGAAATCTCTCATATCGCGTAAAAAAATCGTCGTCTTGACCACCAGACTCAGACCGGAGCCGGCGGCTTCGAGCACGTGCTTCAAATTTGTGAGCGCCTGTCGGGCTTCCGCCTCAACCCCACCCTGCGCCAACTCGTTGGTGAGCGGGTCTAGCCCGAGTTGCCCGGAGGCAAAGACCAGATTCCCTGCTCGATTTGCCACCGCATACGGTCCGATTGGCTTCGGAGCGCCGGCAGCAACAATTACCTCTTTCTCCAAACCCATGCAATCCTCCTCAATGCCTCATTCGAAACGTAGTAGCTGCCTGATATCCTCCAAAGAGGCTGCAAACATCTCGTCCATGATCTCACTTCCCACCTGATAGGCTCCACCGAACGAGCCATCGCCAAAAATCCGCCGCGCCTCATGGGAAGATGACAAGCCGGCTATAACCGGGGGAAGCTTTTCGCCTTCCGGCAAATCTGACACCCGGGTAAACGAGAAAGCTTCAAGCCAGTTGGCGTGGGCTGGCTTTAGCTGATACTTTTGCGCAATCTGCGCCACGCTGTTGGAAAGCCACCAGGAATACCAACGCAACTTCAAATCCGGAAACTCGTTCGCCAGCTCGTACAGGCGACCGCGCACCGGTTCATTGCCGCCATGTCCATTCAAAAAGAGCAAACGCCGAAACCCTTGCTCATATACTGATCGAACCAAATCTTCTACAACATCCAGCAATGTCCTCAACCGCAGGCTCATTGTCCCTGGATAATGAAGAAAGTAGGGCGAGGAACCAAAATTCAATGCCGGTGCCACCAACACCCCGCTCTCTTTGCTGGCGGCATCTGCCAGCGCCTGGGGAATAAGCACATCGGTCAGCAGGCTAAGATAAGCGTGTTGCTCACAAGCTCCCAGGATGAAAATCAAGCGGTCATCCTCCTCTAAGTAGCGTTCAACATCGAACCAGTTCAAATCCGCCAATCTCATCCTGTCTGCCCTTTCATCAGACCACAATATTGACCAGCTTTCCCGGCACCAGGATAACCTTCGCAGGGGTTTTTCCTGCCAGGTATTTCTTCACCGCCTCGCTCTGCAACGCCGCTGACTTGGCAAGCTCATCGCCGATGCCCGCCGCTACCTGGATGCGATCGCGCACCTTGCCATTCACCTGCACCACCAGGGTAATCATTTCTTCCGCAGCCGCTTCTTCGTCAACAACTGGCCAGGTTTGAGTGTGGATGGAGTAGGGCTTTCCCAATTTCTGCCAGAGCTCTTCGGTCACATGCGGGGCAATCGGAGCCATCATCCGCAGGTAGATATCCACCGCTTCATGCCACTCTGGCGTGCCAAACGCCCCCTGCTCGCGAGCATGCGCCATCTCGTTGAGCAGCTCCATCAACCCTGAGACGATGGTGTTGAATTCAAAGGTTTCATAATCATGAGTGACCTGACGAAGCGTCTGGTGCAGCTTGCGACGCAGTCGGCGCAGCACATCCGGATTTGCTGGCTTGCCCGAGGATTGATCGTCGAGGAACATCGTCCAAACTCGGCGCACCCAACGTGCCGTCCCTTCAATCCCGCTGCTATTCCACGGACCGCCCAGCTCCCACCTGGCAAAGAACATCAGGTAGGCGCGCATGGTGTCAGCACCGTAACGCTCCACTAACTCATCCGGAGCAACGACATTGCCTCTGCTCTTGGACATTTTCTCGGAATCTTCACCGAGGACGATGCCCTGGTTGCGCAGTTGAATCATTGGCTCCGGACCGGTGACGATGCCCATATCACGGCAGGCTTTATGGAAAAAACGGGTATAGATCAGGTGCATGGTGGCGTGTTCTATCCCGCCCGTGTAGGTATCGACAGGCATCCAGTAGCGATATTCTTCGGGATCGAATGGCCCCTTATCGTAATGTGGGCTCAGGTAGCGCAGGTGATACCAGGATGAACACATGAAAGTGTCCATGGTATCCGTCTCACGCACCGCATCTCTGCCGCAGATGGGACATTGGGTGTATTTCCAGGTTGGGTGCAGCTTTAGCGGCGATTCCCCGGTCGGCAGCCATTCGACATCCTGGGGCAACAGGACAGGCAATTGTTCATCTGGCACGTCAACCGCACCGTGTTCAGAGCAGTAGATGATGGGAATCGGCGCGCCCCAATAGCGCTGACGCGAGATCAACCAATCTCGTAGGCGGTAATTCACGGCGCGCTTGCCGATCCCACGTTCTTCCAGGTAGGCGATCGTCCGATCGAACGCCAGATCGGCGGGGGTGCCAGTCAGCTCGCCGGAATTAATCATCGTACCGTAGCTGGGTACAGCTTCAGGCATGGTATCGCCATTCAACTCCGGACTTCCCTCAGGTTGGATGACCACCCGCACTTCCAGCCCATATTTGCGAGCGAACTCGAAGTCGCGCTGGTCATGAGCTGGCACACCCATTATCGCACCGGTACCATAGGTCATCACGACATAGTCAGCAATCCAGATCGGGATGCGCTCGCCATTTACCGGATTGATAGCATAGCCGCCGGTGAACACGCCGGTTTTTTCCTTCTCCGCCGACTCGCGCTGAATTTCTGACTGGCGCAATGTCTGCTGGACGTATTCTGCCACCAGCGCTTTCTGGGATGGTGCAGTGATTTTCTCCACCAGTGGGTGCTCTGGCGCCAGCACCATGAAGGTTGCGCCCCAGAGCGTGTCGGGTCGGGTGGTGAAAATTTCCAGCTCGTCTCCCTGCTCTGTATGGAAGACGACCGAAGCGCCAATCGAGCGCCCGATCCAGTTCGTTTGCAGAGTTTTGACGCGCTCGGGCCAGTCGATCTGCGAGAAGTCCAATAGTTCTTCGGCATATCTGGTGGTGCGGAAGAACCATTGCTCCAGGTCTTTCTTGATCACCGGTGTTCCACAGCGTTCACAATGTCGGTCCGGTCCCCAGACCTGCTCACGCGCCAGAGTGGTATTGCAATGCGGGCACCAATCCACCGGTGCCATCTTGCGATATGCAAGATCGTGTTTATGCAATTGCGTAAAGAACCACTGCGTCCAACGGTAATAGCTCGGATCCGACGAGATCGCCTCCCGTCGCCAATCGAACATGGCGCCCATGCTCTTCAACTGGACGCGCATCCGCTCGATATTCGAGTATGTCCATTTCATCGGATGAATGCCATGCCTGATGGCGGCGTTCTCTGCAGGCAAACCGAAAGCGTCGAACCCGATGGGAAACAGCACATTGTATCCGCGCATCCGCATAAATCTTGCCCGGGCATCGGACGGGGTCATGGCGTACCAATGACCGATATGCAGGTCGCCCGAAGGATAGGGCAACATGGTCAGCGCATAGTGCTTGGGTAGCTTGTAGTTAATATTCGAGTGATAGAGACCATCCGCTTCCCAACGAGCCTGCCACTTGGCTTCAACGACCTTTGGATTATAAGGGGGAATATCCACCATGTTCTACTCCTGACAGCTCAATCGCCCTGCCCCACTTTTGGTCGCAAGGAAACGACCTGGTCGGGTAAGCGCTCGAGTTAAGATTATAACCAACCTTTCATAAATCTCCCTGCCAGTTGGTATGGCGCTGCCCTGTTAACTGGGATGAAAAAGCCCCTCATCCGAACAGGGACGAAGGGTTACTCCGCGGTACCACCCTGCTTGTCCGCCACATTTAGCCATCTGACGAGGTGAATTTACGCGGACCGCTCTGGATTGCGCTAACGGGCATACCCGCCATCGGCTCAAGCGCCGTGTGATCTCGCGCGTTCACCGATGAAGCTTGCTTTCATCCGAAAGCAACAGGCGAGTTCGACCTCATTATCCATTCTGTGCTCCAGCGGCACCTTGCCGGGCTCACACCTCTCTCTCCCGACTCGCTGATGGATGGTCTACTACTCCTGTTCTCGCTTTGCTATAAAATTTTCAGCAGTCAGCTTTCAGCCACCCATTCGCAATGATCTCTCACGCGCCGAACGCCAACTGCTGGTGTTCTCACCTGTGGACCCAGTGGGATTCGAACCCACGACCTTCTCAATGCCATTGAGACGCGCTCCCAACTGCGCTATGGGCCCGGGGTAGTCGAGATTTTATCTCGAACGCCTGAAACCGTCAACCTGGTGGACCTGAGGGGATTCGAACCCCTGACCTCCTCAGTGCGATTGAGGCGCGCTCCCAACTGCGCTACAGGCCCTGTTCGAGTGCAGTGATTGTATCTGAGGCTATCATGGCTGTCAAGGACACTGCAAACGGCTTTACTTTGGGCTCTCGACGTTGCTTGCCATGCGATGGAATGCTCTTACAACCGAATGATTCACTTTTAGTCTCTCGAACAGACAGCCTTGTGCACAAACCCCGCGAGAACTCCGTTGTTAGCTCAGGGCGCGCTACCCCACCAGCCGCCTTCGGGCTATAATCAAATAACGTGACCAACGTCAGATAAGCGCGGAGAGAAAATGAAAAGTCCGAGATCCGAATCCATTGCACAGCCCTATCGTCAGCGTCAAGAAAGACTGTCTCAGGCAATAATCGCCAATTCCCTGGATGCGATTGTGCTCGCTCCTGGGCCAAGCCTTGAATACCTGACCGGTTTGAAATTTCACCTGAGCGAGCGCCCGGTAATTGCAATCTTCCTGCCTGATCGTCCGGTTTTCATCATCCACCCGGAGCTGGAATCGGCAAAGTTGATTGACCTGCCATACCCAATCCATTCGCATGCATACGGCGAGGACCCGAAGGGCTGGGAGATGAGCTTCGAGCAGGCATTGGGCGCGGCTGGCATCAGCCCTGGCATGCGGGTGGGCATTGAACCGCGCCATTTGCGCATGCTGGAATTCAATCTGCTGAAGACAGCCGCTCCAAGAACCGATTTTGTCACAGCAGAAACGGTGATATCAACCTTGAGGATTCAGAAAGACGAGACCGAAATCTCGGCTATGCGCAAAGCGGTTGACATCGCCCAGCAGGCGCTGATTGCGGTTTTACCCGAGATCAAAATTGGCATGACGGAACGCGAAATCGCCGCACAACTCACCATTGAGCTGCTGCGGGCAGGTTCTGAAGCGGAAATGCCTTTCTCTCCCATTGTCTCCTCGGGCGCAAACAGCGCCAACCCTCACGCCGTTCCCTCTGATCGCAGGCTGCAAGCGGGAGATCTGTTGGTAATCGACTGGGGAGCCAAATATCTGGGATACTGTTCGGATCTCACCCGCACCTTCGCCGTTGGGAGAGTCGAGCCAGAATTTCGCCGCATAGCCGAGATTGTACTGGCAGCCAATCGGGCGGGTTGCTCCGCCGCCAGACCCGGCATTGCCGCAGGGGTTATCGATCGAACTGCGCGGGCGGTGATAGCTCAAGCAGGTTATGGAAGCCACTTCATTCACCGTACAGGACATGGCTTGGGGTTGGAATCCCACGAAGAGCCGTATCTCTACAGCGAAAATTCCACCCTGCTCGCGCCCGGGATGGTCTTCACGGTTGAGCCCGGAATTTATCTGCCAGGAAACAATGGCGTTCGGATCGAAGATAATCTGGTCGTCACTGAGACCGGCGCAGAATGCCTGAGCAGTCTGCCGCGTGAACTTCAGGTCATAGGGTGACGAAAGAAAGCGATGAACCGCGACCTGGGTTTCATCTCTCTATCGCTGCTCACCTGGGGACTCGGCGAGGCAGCCTTCCTCGCCTTTCAACCGCTGTACCTACAAAATCTTGGCGCTGATCCAATCCAAATTGGCACCATCTATGGAGCGTATGGGTTAGCTGCCTCATTAGTCCATATCCCTGCCGGATATCTTTCCGACCGTTTAGGCAGAAGACCAGCCATGTGGTCCGCCTGGTTCATCGGCGTCATCGCCACCTGGATGATGGCGCTGGCGAATTCGCTGCCCTGGTTTGTGGCGGGCATGTTGCTCTACGGCAGCACCATGTTCGTCATCGCCCCGATGAACAGCTACGTGACGACAGCGCGAGGCAAATTCACTGTCGCCCGTGCGCTCACCTTGATTTCGGCAACTTACAACGTGGGAACGATCCTGGGACCTTTGTTAGGAGGGTATATAGGTGAACGCCTCGGCATCCGGGCGATTTTTTTTATCGCTGCAGGGATATTTCTCTGCTCAACAATTTTCATCCTATTTATCCGACCCCAACCTCTGGACAACGACTCAAAGCAAGAATCGGGCAAACCCATCTTTGCCAACAGGCGCTTCCTGGCGTTCCTGCCGGTGATATTCCTGATTATTTTTGCTGGCTATCTGCCACAACCCCTATCTCCCAATTTTCTGCAAAACCATCGCGGCTTAACTCTGACCAATATAGGTCAGCTATACTCTATTAACGGATTGGGGATTGTGGTGTTGAACCTGCTTCTTGGGCAGATGCGCTCCGGAGTGGGATTGGTGCTCGGTCAGCTCTGCGTGGGAGCCTTTGCGCTACTGCTCTGGAAAGGCTCCGGCTTTTTGTCTTTCAGCCTGGCATATTTTCTACTGGGTGGTTTCCGCACCACGCGTCTGCTGGCGCTGGCGGCAGCTCGTCCGCTGGTTAAGCAGTCGGAGATGGGGCTATCGTATGGACTGATTGAAACCGCGGGGGCAATGGCAATATTGACAGCCTCACCACTGGCAGGCTATTTATACGATCGAAATCCGTTATTGATCTATTCAGTCAGCGCCGGATTGATCCTGCTCTCTTCCCTAACCAGCCTGGCTTTCTTGTACAACCGTCCTCAGATACAAAGACCGGAGATGATTTCTGTCGAGGAGGGATGACGATGGACGTTATCTACAACTGGGGTATTAAACTGATTCAATCGTTTCAGGACGCAGGCACGTTCTTGCTGTCTCCCATGCAATTCTTTTCCTTCCTGGGGTACGATCTGTTCTATCTGTTGATTGCGCCGGTGGTCTTCTGGTCATTCGACGCGGCTGCAGGATTACGGCTGGGCATTTTCTTGATGAGCAGCAACTTCCTGAACGGGCTGGTAAAAATCTTCTTTCACGCGCCACGCCCGTACTGGTACAGCGCCTCGGTGAAAGCCTATACCCCTGAAGGCTCCTTTGGAATACCCTCTGGTCATGCCCAGAACTCGGTGGTCTTCTTCGGTACGCTGGCGCGCTTCATCAGAAGAACCTGGGGGTGGATCATCGCCTTGCTGTTGATGTTTTTCATTGGCTTATCCCGTATATATTTGGGCGTACACTTTCCAACTGACGTTTTCGCCGGATGGCTGATCGGCGCTATCCTTTTTGGGCTGCTATTGCGCCTGGAGCAGCCGGTGCTGCAATGGCTCAAACGATTATCCCTTCCCAGCCAGTGGGCTGTCATTCTGGCAGCCGCGCTTGGCATGATTGCCCTGTACTGGCTGGCGCGTTACAGCCTGGGCGATTGGCAAATACCCGAGGAATGGATTCGCAATGCAGCCATCGCCTTTCCGGATGAGCCCATCCAGCCTCTGTCACTGAGCAGCGCGGTAAGCACGGCGGCTGCCTTCTTTGGGTTGGGCAGCGGCGCCAGCCTGCTCTACCGCTTGGGCTGGTACAACGCCAGCGGGAGCGCCGGGCAACGCGCATTGCGTTACCTAATCGGGCTGCTTGGGATGGTTGCGATCTATTTCGGTTTGGACGCAGTGTTCCCCGTAGGCGAAGACTTTTTGTCACTTTTTCTGCGGTTTATTCGCTACGCTCTGGTGGGTTTTTGGGTCACGTGCTTGGGTCCGCTGATTTTCATCAAGACTAAACTGGCGCAACCGTCGAGGAAAACCTAATAACCCAACCCTTCACGCGATCAATGCGGACTTCGAAGCGCTGCACGCCCGCAGATACGCGCGCCGCCGGGCGGTATACCTTGCATTCCATAGCCATTCTTCGATAAACATGCCCTACAGGTGAGGCGCTCACGTCTGATTAATGCCATAACCGTGAGCAGAACTCATCGAGGTAAAGGCAAGCATCGCAGTTCATCTCTCTTGCTTTCTTGCCATGCGAGTAAGCATTGAAATTCATGCACGTCATATCCAAAACGTGACGAATGTCACTATATCGTTAATGGGACGATCGTTATAATTTTCACTATATAGAAATATACTTATACGAATATATGCATAATATCAAATGACAAAAAACCAAAATCTTGTAAAGGAAATTCATGAGCTACACGCCGACATCTGCTCAGCGCTGGCTGACCCATCGCGCATCCTGTTGCTCTATGCCCTTGGCGAGCAACCCTACACCGTAAAAGACTTGGCTGCCTTATTGGGCATTAGCCAGCCAGCAGCCTCACGTCACCTCAAGGTATTACGTGAGCGCGGCTTGGTGCGCGCGGCGCGCCAAGGATCAAGCATGGAATACAGCTTGACCGATCACCGCCTGATCCAGGCGTTGGATTTGCTACGAGCCGTGTTGCGCGAAAGTCTTTCCCGCCGCGCTTCTCTGGCGGAATCGCTATTTCTCTCCCAGGACGAGACAAATACCCTCGTTGCTGAGGGCTAACCTCGTTTTGCATCTCTGCTTACATGGTGAAGCTATGGATCTGAGAAAAAACAAGTATATCTGGCTGATCGGGTTAGCAACCACTCTGCTCGTGATCGTTGTCCCGATCATTGTCTTCGCCGCTAACCGAAACAGCCCACGGGATAACCCGCAAGCCGCCCTGCCCAAGCGCGCCCCTCACACCGACCATTCAAGCCTGCTAAAAGGTTCTTATACCAGCGGTCAAGAGGTCACCCAGGCATGCTTGCAATGCCATGAGCAGGAAGCCTGGGATTTCATGAAGACCGTTCACTGGACCTGGGAAAGCCAGCCGGTGGAGGTACCTGGTCATGACGGGGTTGTTGCAACCATCGGCAAAAAGAACCAGATCAACAACTTCTGCATTGGCATCCGCGGGAATGAGAACAAGTGCAATGCCTGTCATGCCGGATATGGTTGGGAGGATGAGACGACATTCGATTTCAACAACCCGCTCAACGTGGACTGCCTGATCTGCCATGCTGATACCTCAGTGTACGGCAAAGGCGATTATGGCTATCCGGCAGAAGGGGTAGATCTGGCAGCAGCAGCTCAGAGCGTGCGCCTGCCAGAGCGCGAGAATTGTGGCTACTGTCACTTCGACGGCGGCGGAGGCAACGGCGTCAAGCACGGTGACCTGGATCAAAGCCTGCTCTTCCCCAGCGAGAATGTGGACATTCACATGGGCAAGTACGACCTGGAATGCATCGACTGCCATCGCGCTGAAAATCACCTGATCAAAGGGCGCATGATCTCTGTGAGCGTCGAGAACTCAAACCAGGTTTTTTGCACCGATTGCCACAGTCAAACGCCTCACAACGACGATCGGTTGAACGAGCACACGGCAACAATTGCCTGCCAGACCTGCCATATTCCAACCGCCGCTAACCGCGATCCAACCAAGATGTTTTGGGATTGGTCATCCGCCGGACAGGATCGTCCTGAAGATCACCTGACATACTTGAAGATCAAAGGTAGCTTCATCTACGAAAACAATTTTGTCCCAACTTACCAGTGGTATAACGGAACTGTCTCTTATCGCTACCTGATGGGGGATAAGATTGATCCCAGTCAACCCACCAAACTCAACCCGCCTGGCGGCGACATTACCGATCCAACATCCAAGATATTCCCCTTCAAGGTGCACGTCGCCAAACAACCTTATGACGCTGAATACAATTATTTACTCCAACCTTTGACCGCCGGCGAAGGTGGATACTGGACCACCTTCGACTGGCCTTCTGCGTTGGCGCTGGGGGCAAAAAAAACCGGGTTGGAGTTCAGCGGTAAGTACGGTTTTGCAGAAACCTGGATGTATTGGCCCATCACCCACATGGTCAAGCCAGCTGAGCAAGCTCTACAATGCACCGATTGCCATGCGGAAAACGGGCGGTTGGATTGGATAGCCCTGGGGTATCCGGGCGATCCCATTCAATGGGGCGGCAGAGAACTTCCAAATCCCTGAACAACCACCACGATACAGGTCAACCTATGAAGCGAATGACAATCCGCACATCACGCCTGCTGTTCGCTTGCGGCTTGCTGACACTGACAGCCGCAGTCTGGGCAAGCTACACCGCTCTGGCAGGGAACCACGCCAGTCAACCGGCGCAGGCTTCGCCCATTCATCCTGCCTTCGCATTGCTGGATGCCAACGGGACGAATGTACTGCAGAGCGGCGCGCCAGTTTCAACCATGAAAACCTGCGGCGCTTGCCACGACACCGAATTCATTGCCTCGCACAGCGCGCACGCCTTAGCCGGTTTGGAGCAGTCTGCCCCTCCTGGCGAAGTCCCAGGCGGGCAACCCTGGGAGACCAGCTCCGGCATCTTCGGCGCCTGGGACGCACTGCAATATCGCTATTTGACACCTTCAGGCGACGGGCGGCTGGATCTCAGCACTGCAGGTTGGATCATGGAATTTGGCGGTCGCCACGTTGGCGGTGGTCCGGCGGTAATCAGCCGGGAAGGCAAACCGCTCACCTCGCTTCAGCCGGATGCCTCTAATCCAGAGACAAGCCTGCTCAATCCCCTTACCGGAGAGGCAATTGCCTGGGATTGGCAGCAATCTGGCGTGGTGGAGATGAATTGCTTTCTGTGCCACACGCCTAACCCCAATAACCAGGCGCGCATACAGGCTTTACAGGTAGGACGTTTCGCCTGGGCAAACACCGCTACCCTGCTCGGAAGCGGCATTGTCGAAGCCGATGGCGAGCAGTTGATCTGGAATCCGCAAGCATTCGATGTGGATGGGAAGTTGAAAGAGGATCTGGTCTCGATCCAGGATCCAACCAACGAGAACTGCGGCGCCTGCCACGGATTGGTGCACAGCGACTCAAAGACGCCGCTGGTAGCTGTTGGCTGCACAGCAGAAAACTGGAGTACACAGACGACCGGGCAGATCATATCACCCCAACGGATGAGCGATTCCGGTATGAACCTGGCGGGCAAAGAAGAGCTAACGCGCTCCTGGGATGTGCATGCAGAGCGCTCCGTAAAATGCACCGACTGCCATTACTCCCTGAACAATCCGGTCTACTTCCAAGCCCGGCGAGGCGACAACCCGGATCACCTGGAGTTCGACCCCCGCCGGTTAGATCTCGGCGAGTACCTGAAACAACCTCTGCATCAGTTTGCCAACAGCCCAGGCGCTCAGAATGGCGATACCGCAGAAGTCACCAATAGGGCACAAGGCTGTGAATCCTGTCACGAAGCTATTCAGAGCCACAACTGGCTGCCCTACAGCCAACGCCACATGGCTGCGCTTGCCTGCGAGACCTGTCATGTGCCTCAAGTTTATGCTTCTGCAGTACAGCAGGTGGATTGGACAGTGATACGCCCGGACAATGCCTACCCAAATGGAGAAGGTTCTAGTTTGTCTGTAGCGCCATCGCTGATCTGTCGTGGCTTTTCCGATGAAACTGCCAGCGGCGCCGCCGACATCAAGACGTTGATCGAGGGTTATGAGCCATTCCTGCTCCCTCGCCAGGAAACCAATGGAGAAACGCGCCTCGCTCCGTACAACCTGATCACTGCCTGGTACTGGGTATATGGCGACCCGCCGCGTCCGGTGCGTTTACTAGACCTGAAGAACGCCTGGCTGGATGGCGAGAAATACCATGCGGATATTTTGGCGGCGTTCGACCTGGACGGCAATGGCGAGTTAAACGCAACCGAGCTGACGATTGACAGTCAAAAGAAAGAAGAATTGATCGCCAGGCGCTTGAAGGCTCTCGGACTGGACAACCCGCGCATCATTGGAGAAATTCAGGCTTACAGCATCAACCATACCATCGCCAGCGGCGAGTGGGCAATTCGCAATTGCCAGACCTGCCACTCCGATGAATCGCGCCTGGTGCAGACCGCGTCGCTCGCCGCTTATACTCCTGGCGATAAACTACCCGAATATTTCTCTGGCGACAGCGTCCGTCTGGACGGTGACATAGTGCAGAAGGAAAACGGCGAGTTGGTATATATACCGGCGACTGCAAACAGCACTCTCTATGTGCTTGGTCATCACCGCGTGAACTGGATTGATACACTCGGCGTGCTAATGTTCGTGGGCGTGCTGGCGGCTATCTCTGTGCATGCCGGCATGCGTTACATCAGCTCCAAGCGAGCTTCGCAGCGTCAATTGCCGGTTGAGACGGTGTACATGTACAGCATTTACGAGCGCTTCTGGCACTGGTTGCAGACCTTTGTGATTGTGCTATTGCTGTTGACCGGCATCGTCATCCACAGTCCAGACAGCTTCGCGTTCTTGAGCTTCCGCGGCGTGGTACTGACGCATAATGTTATGGCGGCTATTCTGGCAATCAACGCAGCCCTATCGCTTTTCTACCACCTTGCAAGCGGCGAAATCAAACAGTATATCCCTCGTCCGCGCGGTTTCTTCGACCAGGCAATCGAGCAGGCGGTCTATTACCTGCGAGGCATCTTCAGAGGCGAACCGCATCCCTTCGAAAAAACTCCTGGCAAGAAACTCAACCCGCTACAGCAGGCGACTTACTTCGCCATCTTAAATATCTTGCTGCCCCTGCAAGGTCTCACCGGTATCATGATCTGGGGTGCCCAACGCTGGCCGAACCTGTCCAACGCGCTGGGCGGATTGCCTTTCCTGGCGCCAGCGCACACGCTGATAGCCTGGATGTTTGCATCTTTTATCGTCGCCCACGCCTATTTGACGACGACCGGACCCGAGCCATTAGCCGGGATCAAAGCAATGATGATGGGGTGGGAAGAAGTGGAAGCTCCTTATACCACCCAGGAGGTAAGTGAAGCATGAGCCAGATTACTCAACCCTATGCGCGAGGCAAAAAAGCCTCCTTCCGAAATATCTTCAGCGGGCGCCCTGAAAAACCTTACGTGAACCCTTACCTTGGCGGGGCACTTCTTGGCGTTGTCCTGTTCCTGTCGTTTTTCATCACAGGCAATGGGCTGGGCGCGTCTGGTGGGATGAATCGCATCGTGGTTTTTGTGGAAGATCTGATTGCGCCTGCCCATATTGATCGCATCCCCTTCCTGCTGGCAATGGCTGGCGGCGATAAAAATCCCCTGGACAATTGGGTGGTGTTCGTCACAATCGGTTCGCTGATTGGGGGCTTCGTCTCGGGATGGATTCACGGGCGGTTGAAGGTAGAAACCAACAAAGGGCCACGCATCTCAAATAAAATGCGCTGGGGGATGGCGTTTCTGGGCGGCGCCATCATGGGATATGGGGCGCGCCTGGCACGCGGTTGCACTTCCGGTCAGGCTCTCTCCGGCGGGGCGACGCTCTCGGTGGGGAGCTGGGCGCTGATGTTCGCCATCTTCGGCGGCGGTTATGCCCTGGCGTATTTTGTGCGTAAGCTTTGGACGTAGGCTGATAATCTGTCTTTTGCAGGAAGGCATCTATGGCACCCTTTCCACTCAATCTGACTCAATTAATTGGCAACCTCGGCGCCTATTTGGTTTACATTGCAATAGGCTTTGGCTTTGGCTACGTGTTGGAGATCTCGGGGTTCGCCATTTCCACCCGCCTTGCCAATCAATTCTATTTCAAAGATATGACCGTGCTGAAAGTCATGTTCACCGCAATCGTGGTGGCAATGGTGTTGATTTTCGGCGCTTCTGGGTTGGGATTGTTGGATTTCAACCTGATCTGGGTGAACCCCACTTATTTGTGGCCGGGCGTTGTCGGCGGGTTCATTATGGGCGTGGGCTTCATCATCGGTGGATTTTGCCCTGGCACCTCGATTGTCTCCCTGGCTACCTTTAAAATTGATGGGTTGTTCTTTGCCCTGGGCAGCTTGTTTGGCATTCTCATCTTCGGCGAGACAGTTGACCTGTTTTCGATATGGTGGAATTCCTCGTATATGGGGCGTTTCATCCTTCCGGAGCTGTTCGGTGTTAGCACCGGGGTGATTGTAGTGCTGGTAGTGTTTATGGCGCTGTTCATGTTCTGGGGCGGCGAGCAACTCGAGCGCATCTTCGGCGGGAAAGACCCCAAAAAGGCTCCCCGCCAACGCTACGCTGGCGCCGCCATGCTCGTGGTTGGCGCGTTTGCGGTGCTGCTCATCGGGCAACCGACGACCGCGGATAAATGGAGTCGCCTGGAATCCACCAAAGGAGCACAACTTCATCAACGAGAGGTGCAAATTCACCCTGGTGAGCTTCTGGCAGCCATGCACAATCGCGCCCTTAACCTCAAGCTGATCGACGTGCGCAACGAGGCTGACTATAACCTCTTCCACATCGAAGATGCCCGCCACATCCCCCTGGAACAGCTTGACGACCATATCGACGAATTCCAGCAAGAACCAGCTAATACCGTCTTCGTGGTGATGAGTAACGACGAAACCCTGGCAACCGAAGCCTGGAAGCTGATGACCGCCGAATCCATTCCCAACGTTTACATTCTCGAAGGAGGCATCAACTATTGGCTGGACATCTTTGCCGCTGAAGATAAAGCCATCAGGCGGGTTGCCGCTTCAGGCGAGGAGGTCTTGCGTTACGACTTCCCGGCAGCGCTAGGGGCACGCTACCCTGCCGCCACGCCTGACCCTCATCACTATGAGCTGGAATATACCCCCAAGATCAAGTTGGATGTAAAACGCGGGCCAGGCGGCGGCGGTTGCGGATAATAGATATAATTGGAAACATTGTAGGTAAACCCATCGCTGGTGATAACACGCAACTTTTCGCCGAGGTAGTGAAATATGAAAAGCAAGGTGTCAAAAAAGGGTCGGCGCCAGAGTAAGTCAAAAATATGGATGTGGGGTGGGCTGGCGTTGGTAGTCATTGTCGCTGTGGCAGTATTCTTCGCCTTGCGCCAAGCAGAGGCTCCAGCCGCCGCCATGCCAGCCGAAATTTCCGTCAGCGAGGCTTACGCACGGCGCTCTGAGGGGGCGTTCATCCTGGATGTGCGCCAGCCGGAGGAGTGGATCGAATTCCACATTCCCGGCTCTACCCTCATCCCGCTTGGAGAATTGCCAAGCCGCCTGAGCGAGGTGCCGCAGGATCAGGAAGTGGTGGTGGTCTGCCGCACGGGCAACCGCAGCCAGGAGGGACGCGATATCCTGCTCAGGGCGGGCTTCAAGCAGGTGAGTTCGATGGCGGGCGGGGTTACATCCTGGCGCGCGGCTGGCTATCCCATCGTCAGCGGACCGTAAGAGCTTTCGGTAACTTCCAAGGGCGGGCGGCTTTGAGCCGTCCGCCTTTGCGTTTCGACGCGCCCAACAAAAGAGCAAGCCCGTTCCTCTTGAAATTCTCGAATTGGACTGTATTATTATCATAAAGCACAAGTAGCAATGGGCTGGTAGAGCATTGCTAAACCGGTATTTACGTGCTTAATTCAGGGGAACCCAAATGATTCAGGATGTGATTGTCCTGAGTGCACTGGCAATCTTATTGATTGTGCTGATCTGGCTGCTCATCCAGGTTTTTCGCGCAGCCCGCATACAGCGCCAGTGGAGCACTGGCTGGGCAAAAATGGCAACGCGCCATGGTATGACCCTGAATAGCGGCGCTACTCGATCATTGCTCACCGGAATGTATCAGGGGCGCATCCTACAAATCATTGGGACCTACCGCTCTGGCATCGGCATCCAAATCGCTACCAACAACTACGCCAACAACAATCTTCTTATGAAATCCCGCGGGGTGGCAAAACGACCACTGGAGGAGTTCGAGGAATTCTTCGAGCGCGGCTTTTCCATCGAGAGCCGCAATCCGGAGTTCGCCATCAAACTATTTGCTAATCCCGCCCTGCGAAAGCGCCTGGCGCCGCTGGCGTCAGTAGCCGGTCTGACGATCACGCTCTCAGGCGAGGAACTCAGCCTGACCTCCTCGCGCCTGATCTATGACCCAGATGAACTTACCAGTTACCTGGTAGTGCTAAGTGAACTGGCAACCGCGATCGAAGCGATTAAACCGCTGCCGATCATCCACGCGCCAGGAATACCGATAGGCTCGTGATGAGACTGTGCCCAGCCTGAGAGCCAACGTGCTTCACATTATATAAACCGATAAGGCGGAATATCAAAGCCGTAACTCAACTACCACGGGGCAGTGATCAGATGCCTTGGGGTAGTTCTCCCCCACGCCTTCGAAACGTTCACCCGTGTAGTAGTCTGCTCGTCTTGGCAATCCGCGCCGCTCGATTTCCACATTGCGCACCGCCTGGCTCAATGCATACGAGACCAGGATGTAATCGAGCTGTGTGTATTGTTTCTTGCCCTTGAAATAGTGCGTCCACTGCTCCTCGGCAGGCAGACGCGCAACCACATTCTCTGCCTGTCCCCAGTTGAGCAGCGGCCATACCGAGCTTTTCCCGGAGCGATCATCGATTGGATAGTCGTTGAAATCACCCAGAATGATAAAGTGGTTTTGCCCCGGCTGGGGACCAAAACGCTCCTCGACGATCTCCATCACCGAGAGCATCTGCCGCTGGCGTCGCAGGCGCGTTTGCGCGCGGCCTCCAATCATCGACTTGAAATGATTTGCAAATAATGTAATTGTTTGACTGCCCACCAGGATGTCAGCCTCGAGACAATCGCGGGAGAAGATATAACTGCGCGCTTTGGGGGAAGTCTTGCGATTCTGATGGCTGCGCACATGCACAATCGGGTATTTGCTCAAAACGGCGATGTCGATGAACCTCGGATCGTTGCCATCCACCAGCATCGCATACGGATATGCCTGATAACCGCCCAGGTGGCGGGCGCGAAACATCTTCAGCACATCCATGTTTTCCACCTCTTGCAGGACGATGATGTCAGCCTTTACCCCGCGGATGGCTTGGGCAGTGATGGCGCGCGTTTTGGGATCGTGGATGGCGAAGAGTGTCTGGTTAATCTCCCATCCATTGGCGCTGATCTCGGTTGGCGTGACATCGGGGGGAAAGGTGTAACGGGCAAACAGATTTTCGCAATTGAAGGTGGCAATACGAACCTTCTTTGCCATAAAGCCTCCTTTGGCTGGAAAAAGAAAAAAGAATTGACACTGGCGGAAATCATATCATACGTTTACAATCAAAATCATCTGGAATGGTGACAAGATAGATCGTAATCGAGGTGTTGGAACATGGAACAATCTCTCAGTTTGACCGATAAGATTCAACGCGGCGCGGAAGATTCAGGGCGCTTCTTTCGCTACATGGCGGAGTTCGTCGGATTCACCCAAGCCGACGCCGAAGCGATACGCGAGAGCCGGTTTATCATCGAGAAGTACATCCCCGAGATCGTCTCGAAATTCTACGCCCAACTGCTACGCTATCCTCCGACGCGCAAATATTTTCTCAAACCCGATGGCACGCTCGACCAGGATTACCTGCAATTGCGCATGCATCATCTCACCAACTTCTGGCGGCGCACCGCAGATGGCGTTTTCGATGAAGAGTACGCACGCTACGTCGACTACGTTGGGCGGGCTCACACCGAGCGCGGCGCCGACCCCCACATCTATATTCCTGAGCGCTATGTCATCGGTCAGGTGGGTTTCATGCAGCATGCCATCAGCGAAGCCATCACGCGTGAATTGCGCGAGATAGATCGAGAATGGGAAGTGCGCGCCCTGCGCGCCTGGAATTTGCTGATGATGGTGATCCTGGAAATGCTATCGCGAGCTTACGGGCATGAAAAAGAGCCAGAAACCTACGCTCAACGCGCCGCGATCGATCATGATCCGGTATTCCAGCTTGCAGTGGAGACGTATGAACTCGGTCTGGGAATGCGGACTGCGGTAGAAATGGAAGAACTGCTGGTGGGTCGCGAAGAAGAGATTCCCGAAGGCGGACGTAGAATTGTCCAGGCAGGAAGTCTTTCGATTGGCGTCTTTCATTATCAGGGAGGCTGGTATGCCCTGCGCAATAGCTGCCAGCACCGCGGTGGACCTGTGGCAACCGGCGACCTGCAGGAGGGTGTGCTCACCTGCCCCTGGCACGGCTACCAATACAAAATTACCACCGGCGAACTGCTCACCGATCCCAGCGCAAAACTGGAGATGTATCCGGTAGAACTGCGCCAGGGAGAAGTGTTCTTGAGAATCCCCATCCTGCACAGGGACGCCATCAAGGTGACTATTGGGGAGCCAGAGCTACCAAAGCTTCAACCGCATGAATTCCATACCAGCGCCATCCGCCCCGGACAGATCGGTTTGGTGCAGGTGGAGGGGGCAGACGTGGCTGTCTATAATGTGGATGGCAATTATTACGCCACCGAGAATGCCTGCACCCACGCCGATGGGCCAATGCATCAGGGGGAGTTGATGGGAACAACCGCCATTTGTCCCTGGCATGGTTCCTGCTTCGACGTGACCAGCGGCGCGGTTACCTGCGGTCCGGCAAAGCAACCGCTCAAAACCTACCGCGTGGAGATTGAGGCTGAGGTAGGTAAGGTGTACCCTAACTCCTAGGCTCTTTGGGGTTGAATATCAGAAACGGAATTAAACTGAGCTGCAGCGGATGCAGTAAGCCGCTGCGGCTGTATTTCACCCTGGTTGTTTTTTCCTCATCCACAGCGCCGCCAACACCAAACCGCTGGCGGTGAGTGCAACTGAGACGATCAAGACGCCTTTCATAATATCGTCCGAGGTTGTGGAGACTTCAACGGTGATGGACATCTGCGGAACCGACGTTGGAGACAGGGTGAGGGTAGGCAAGGGTGGCGTCAACGTTGCCGTGGGCGTGGCAGTCGCCGGTGCAGGGGTGGGCGTCTCGGTGGCTGGTGGCGTGACCTCTAAAATCAGTTTCTGTCCCGGATGCAAGATAGAGCTGGCGTTCAATCCGTTCCAAGCCATCAAATCACTCAGGCTTATGCCGTAATATCCAGCGATCCACGACAGGGTTTCACCGCTGCTGACCGTATGGTAGTACTTCCCGTCGCTTTCGGGGGTGAGCCTTTCAATAGGCGTCAATGGGCGAGGAGTTGGGCTGGGGGTGGCTGAGCCGGGGTTGATGATCAGCTTCTGCCCAATCTGGAGCGGCCAATCCACCTGGATGCCGTTGTTCGCCAGGATCGTCTCCACTTTCACCCCGTACGCTTTTGCAATCGTAATCAGCGTGTTGTAGGGTTGCACGACGTGGACGATCTTGCCATCTGCATCGGGAGTGCTGACCTGCACCATACCAACCGGGGTAGGCGTGGCATACCCCTTGGTGTTGCTGCTGGGTATGAACAGGCGTTGTCCGATTTGCAGCTTCTGATCTCTGGAGAGGTTATTCCAGACTTCCAGGTCTCTAATCGTGACGCGGTACGCCACAGCAATTGCCCAAAAGGATTGACCCGCCTGCACAACATGAAAGATGCGCCCATCGGCGTCAGGGGTGGCAATCTTCACCGGGATGATCACCTGAGGTATGCCGGGGCTGCCCCCTGGTTGAGCGCTGCCGCCTTCGGGAAGTTTATATTCCCCACAGGTTTTTGCAGAGGTGTATGCTGCCTGTAAAACGTAGTAAGTCTGCCCACTGGCAGATTTGGCGACCCCCGCGCCCACATGGCAATACGCCGGATTGACCGCTGGCAACATGTGGGAGGCATCCGACCAGATCACCATGATCTCGTCTATGGTGTGGTTGCCAACAGCGAAATTCTCGGTCGCCCAGACTGTCGCCCCACCACCATAGCCAGCAGCAGCCAAGCGCCCGCGCACATTGCCGATGTGCGATGACATCTGTTTGGCAGCCATGTATTCAGCCGTCGCCTGAGCTACCGCATTGATGATTGGATCTTCTATCAGCGGAGGCAACCCATGCGAGACGCGCAAGGTGTTCATCGCCAGAATCAAGTCAGCCGCTGTGACCTGGGCATAACTGGCAGACGGCGCTTCCGACAGCGCGACTGGAGCCTTAATATACCAGGTGACTATGCCTGTCAGCAATGCGATGATCAGGCACAGACGGCAGACAAACTTGAGCAGCACGAGGCAATTATAAAGCGGAAATTGCAGCAAAAGGATGAAAGACTGATATGGAGAGAGAACAGGATGCACCTGCCCACGCATCCATTGCCTGCTGCGTGCTTGCCCCATGTAACTATAGCCAATTCCAGCACGCAAAATATCTCCGAAATCTTATCTATTGACAAATCAGACCGTATAAATTATATTTAACAAGTCTTAACCAATAGACACTATTAACCATTAAGGGTTCTACTATGCTGATCGAAGAGAGCTTCAATAACGTCCTGAGAGAGTGGGCAGAGGTCTTCTTGCACCGCTCGATGCGCGACTTCAAACGCTTCATGGATGATTCGGGGTTATCTGCCTCTCAGGTGAACGCCTTGATGCGCATCTTCCACGCCGGAGAATGCAGCGTATCCGAGATCAGCCACCACCTGGGCATCACCAACGCCGCCGCCAGTCAGATGATCGACCGACTGGTGAGCCTGGGTTTGATCCAGCGCAGCGAAGACCAGCGCGATCGCCGTAACAAGGTTCTGACCCTGGCGCCAAAAGGCAGGCAGCTTATAGAACAGGGCATTGAAGCGCGTCGCCAATGGATGGAAGCGCTGACCACCGCCCTGAACCCAGAGGAGCAAGAAAGTATCATCCATGCACTCACCCTGCTTACCCGCGCTGCCCAGCGCCTCGACCCGAGCGAAACCGGAATAGCTCGCTGAGGCTGCCCGCGCTTGCGGCAGATTCAAGTCCGCGCTCATCAATCCGCATCCAAGAAGAGAAAACCCGTATGAGAACTATCCGTCAAAACAACCCCAAACAGGTTGCAGCCCGCGGCGCCCTTAACAGGGCAGTACGCTACCTGAGCCGCTATCGCCGCCAGGCTGCTCTACCGTACATCTTTCTAATCGTAGCCACATTAGCTCAACTAGCCGTTCCGCGCATGGTGCGCAACATTATCGATGCGGTGGTGCAGGGCGCGTTGGCTCAAAACGTGCTCAAGGCGCTTGATCAAATCCCCTCCAGCGTGCTCTCCCTGGCGCTGCCGCGCATCGTGGAGTTACTCGATTTGCCGGCGGCGCCATCCACACAGGCGGCATGGTCTGTGGAACAGCTCACAGCTTACCTTAACGAGCAGGCGGCTGCTGCCCCACGTACCTTAATTACGGCTGGCATTGCCATTGTGCTGTTTGCTGTGGTGCGCGGGGTCTTTGCATTTCTCCAATCCTACTGGGCAGAACGCAACTCCCAGAGCGTGGCTTTCGAACTGCGCAATGACCTGTACGCCAAACTGCAGCGGCTGTCATTTTCCTATCACGACCGCAATCAAACCGGGCAGTTGATGATACGCGCTACAGATGACGTCGAGAAGGTGCGCATCTTCATCGGTCAGGGATTGCTGCAGTTGGTGGGGGCGCTGTTGCTGATCACCGGAACGCTGGTGATTCTTTTCAACGCCAACGCCCGGCTGGCGTGGGTGGTGTTGCCGGTGTTGCCAGTGGGAATGCTGCTCTTCATGTTCTTTGGCAAAGCCGTCCAGCCGCTGTTTGCCAGAGTGCAAGCGCGCCTCTCGGCGCTGAACACCATTCTGCAGGAGAACCTAGCGGGGATACGGGTGGTCAAAGCCTTTGTGCGCGAACGTTCTGAGCAAGCTAAGTTCGAGGCGGCTGCAGACAGCCTGATGCGCCAGCAGATCGCCGTCTCGCGCTTTTTCTCCTTCCTGTTTCCGCTGGTATTCCTGGTGGCTAATCTGGGACAGGCAGCCGTGCTTTATTTCGGCGGGCGGCAAATCATCAACGCCAGCCTCTCGCTGGGACAATGGCAGGAGTTCAGCCTTTACCTGGTGTATCTCTTTCTACCGGTTGCCCAGTTTGGTTTTATCATCACTCAACTGGGACAGGCTTCCGCCTCTGCGGCGCGCATCTTCGACATCCTCGACGCCAAAAATGAGGTGAGCGATAAACCGAATGCAATCGAACTGCCGCCGATCCAGGGGCATGTGCGTTTTGAAAACGTCACCTTCCGCTACTTTAATAGCGGTGAACCGGTGCTTAAGAACGTGAGCTTCGAAGCCAGACCCGGCGAGACCATTGCCCTCCTCGGAGCTACGGGATCAGGGAAAACCACGATCATCAACCTGCTGCCGCGCTTCTACGATCCCAGCGAAGGGCGCATCACCATCGACGGTTACGATCTGCGGGATGTCACGCTCAGCTCGTTGCGTTCCCAGATCGGCATTGTGCTGCAGGAGACCACCCTCTTTGCTGGCACCATCCGCGACAACATCGCCTTTGGAAAGCCGGATGCAACTGATGAGGAGGTGATCCAGGCAGCCCGTCTGGCGGAAGCGCATGAATTCATCACTTCTTTTCCTATGGGATACGACACTCCAGTCGGCGAGCGCGGCGTCACACTGAGTGGGGGTCAGAAACAGCGCATTGCCATCGCCCGCGCCTTGCTGCTCAACCCACGCATCCTGATCCTGGACGACTCGACCAGCAACGTTGATCTGGCGACAGAGGCGCGCATCCAGCAGGCGCTCGACAGCCTGATGCGCGACGCTTCCGGCAGAAACCGCACCAGCTTCGTCATTGCCCAGCGAATCAGCACTGTGATGAACGCCGACCAGATTCTGGTCTTAGACAAAGGCGAGATCGTCGCCCGCGGTCGGCATGCTGAGCTGCTGGAGGAGAACCCGTTGTACGCTGAAATTTATTCCTCCCAGCTCGTGGACGATGCTGTGCCTACCACACTAGAAAGCGCTAACGGTTGAAATCAACGGCTCGTTAGCAATTTTCTTTCTAAATCATTCAGGAGTTTATCAATGTTCGGTGGACAAGATGGTTTACGTCGCATGATGAGCCAAGAAGCGACCAAACCCAGGCGGATTGGAGAGACACTCGCCCGATTTGCAGCGTACTTCAAGCCCTACTGGCCGGCGCTGATCCTGGCGGGCGTTCTGGTGGTCATCTCCACCTGGGCGCAAGTGGTCATACCAGAGCTGACCGGTCAGGTGGTGGATTGCTACCTGAGCCCAGTTGGCGAAACGACCTTCGGTCAAGCGCAGGGTGCAATCGCGGCTGCGCCTGAAGCGCAACCTGCCTCCAACTGCTGGTTGCAAGAGGGTCGCACCCCAAAGGGCGTAACCCAGCGGGTTGTCACTGCGCTGTTCACCCTCGGAGATTTCCCACAACCCATCCCTGGAGTGCAACAAAGCGCTCAGGCGCGACTGGCTGGACTTGGGCGATTGATCCTGGTGATCATTGTATTCTTTATGCTTGGTTCAGTAGTGACCGGTCTGACCTTCTTCAGTATGTCCTGGGCTGGGCAGCACGTGTTGAAAGCGCTGCGCCTGGATGTGTTCCGCCGGCTGCATAGCCTCTCCCTGGACTATTATGCCGAACACGAAGCAGGGGATTTGATGAGTCGTATCACCAACGACGCCGAAACCATCCAGCAGGCAATCAGCTTTGCCCTGATCAACGTTCTCAGCGGCTTGCTGCTGCTGTTTTGGATCGCCTACAACATGCTGAACCTCAGCCTTTCCCTGGCGCTGGTGAGCCTGGTTGTCGTGCCGGCGATGGCAATCGCCACGCTCTGGTTTTCAACCCAGGCGCGCAGGGCTTTTCGGAAAACGCGGGAGCAGATGGGCAGCGTCAACGCTGAATTACAAGAGAGCATTGCCGCGGTGCGCGAGGTGCAGGCGTTCAACCGAGCCGAGGAAAACATCGAAAACTTCCGCCTGGTGAACGCCGCCAATCGCGACGCCAATGTACGCGCGGTTGCCTTCACCGCTGCTCTGGCGCCAACCCTGGAAGCCCTCGGATACTTGGCTTTAGCGCTTGTAGCCTGTGTGGGCGGGTTGGCATTGCTTGGGCGGGGAACCCTTCTGGGCGCGGGCATTTCTATCGGCTTGGTGATCACCTTCCTGGGATACGTTCAGCGCTTCAACCAGCCCATTCAGCAAATTGCCGTGCTTTGGACCAACATCCAGAGCGCCATTGCCGGTGGAGAGCGCATGTTCAACCTGATTGATGAACAACCGTCTATCATGGAAAAACCTGGGGCGCGGGAGATGCCTCCTATACGGGGCGAAGTTGTCTTCGAGAACGTCTGCGCCTCTTATAAAGAGGGTCAGCCAGTGCTGGAGAACATCAGCTTCATCGCTCACCCCGGTCAGACGATCGCCATCGTGGGTCCAACCGGCGCCGGGAAGACAACGATCATCAACCTGATCCCACGTTTTTATGACGTCTGCGAAGGGCGCGTGACCATTGATGGCATTGACGTGCGCGACGTCACCCTGGCTTCGCTGCGCTCCCAAATTGGTATCGTGCTGCAAGACACCTTTCTCTTCAGCGCCAGCGTGCTGGAGAACATCCGCTTTGGGCGTCCAGAGGCGACAGACGAAGAGGTGATCGCCGCTGCCAGGCTGGCGCACGTGGATAGCTTCATAGATCGTCTGCCAGATGGTTACAATACTGTGCTCGGGGAGCGCGGCTCGGGCTTGAGCCAGGGACAGCGTCAGCTCATCGCCATTGCCCGCGCTGCATTGGCGAATCCACGCATCCTGATTTTGGACGAGGCAACTTCCAGCGTGGATACGCGCACCGAGCGCCTGATTCAGAAAGCGCTGGAAAAGCTGCTTTCGGGTCGAACCAGCTTCGTCATCGCTCATCGCCTGAGCACTATCCGCAACGCCGACTTGCTGCTGGTGCTTGATCAGGGGCGGATCGTCGAGCGCGGCAAGCACGAGGAACTGCTGGCGCGAAAGGGCTTTTACTACAACCTATATCAGAGCCAATTCCGCTCGGCTGAGAGCGCCGATATTGTACGCCTACGCTTCGATGATGACGGGCGCAAACCAAGAAACATGGTCGTTCCCGCTGCGAATAGAGGTAATACCACGTAATAATCCCTTTGCCTGAGACGGGATGGTTTAGGCAAACCCCGCATATCTGGTTGTGCCTGAGGGTGATGGTTGGTTCTCCCAAACCTCAGACGCAACCTGATTCATACTTGACAAGTCTAAGGAGATGCTCCATAATATTTATAATGTTATAACAATATAACAAGGCGTGACTGTCCATGCAACCCTTCCGCCCGAACAAATCCAGTCGAATACCCTATTACCTGCAAATCGAAGACTGGCTGCGCCGCCAAATCGAAAGCGGCGCATTGCGCCCAGGCGACTTCCTGCCCAGTGAAACCGCTCTCAGTCAGCAACTGGGCGTCTCACGCATCGTGGTACGCCAGGCGCTGAGTGACCTAACTGGCGAAGGTTTGCTGGTGCGTCAGCGAGCCAAGGGTACCTATGTCGCTTACCCTCGTCGCCCGGTGCCGATCCAGCGCGATCGCCTGCGCGGCTTGACCGAGGACCTGGCGCGTGAGGGTTTGACCGTGCGTTCGCGAGTGCTGAGCCAACAGATTGTACCGGCTGCGGGCGAGGTGATGCATGAACTGCAAGTGCCGCCCGGCACGCCGCTGATCGAAATCCGCCGCCTGCGATCAGTGCAGAACACCCCCCTCGTCATCGAAACCACCTATCACCCATACGCGCGTTTCCCGGATCTGCTCCACGCTGATCTAACAGACTGCTCCATCTACGCCATCCTCGAACAGCAATATGACGCCCATCCCGTATCGGCGCGCGATCGCTTTGTCGCCGAGGCTGCGACGAAAGAGGATGCCCAGCTGCTGGGGATTCGTCCGGGAGCGCCAGTGATGCGCTATAAGCGCACCGCCCGGGATAAAACCGGGCAGATTATGGAGTTTACAATCTCCATTTACCGAGCCGACCAGTATCAGTTTGTCATCGAATATCGAGAAACAGCAGGATAGTAAACCCCAGAACACAGGCTCTGCGAAGGAGGTGCACCAGTAAAAAAACACCCAAGAAATCCGACGCTCGACGAAAAACCGCACCGATCAATTTATAAGGAGGTCCACTGATGTCAACAACCTCAGCAACCCAGGAAATCAAGGTGTATGGTTACCGCTGGGTGGTCTTGCTGGCATTCATGTTCGTCAGCCTGACCATGCAGATCTTCTGGATCTGCTACGCCCCAATTACTGGCTTGGCAGCCGAACATTATGGTGTTTCCGACCTGGAGATCGGCTTGCTGGCGATGCTTTTCATGTATATTTACATCCCCCTGGCAATCCCGGCTTCATGGGCAATTGACACCTGGGGATTCAAAAAAGCGGTTGGTTTGGGAGCGGTGATGATGGGGGTATTTGGCTTGATGCGCGGCATCTGGACTGCCGATTATACCGCGGCGCTGATCGCTACGATTGGCATCGCTGCTGCTCAGCCACTCTTCCTGAATGCAGGCACAAAACTGGCGGCAAACTGGTTCCCCCTCAGCGAACGTGCTACAGTGATCGGCATCGGCGCCGTTGCGCCCTTCCTGGGCATCGTCATCGGACAAATGGCAACGCCTTTCATCGTTGAAGCTACCAGCATCGATACAACCATGCTCATCTATGGCGTCATCGGCGCCCTCTCCTCGCTGGTTTTCCTGCTCTTTGCCCGCGACCATCCACCCACGCCTGCTGGCTACGAGGAGCGAGTAGTAATGCTCGAGGGCTTGAAGCATATATTGAAATTGCGCGATTTCTGGCTTCTGGCTTTCATCTTGTTCGTGATCAATGCCATCTTCAATGGGCTGTCCACGTGGGTGGAAGTCATGGTACGACCCAGGGGAATGGGCGTTAATGAAGCAGGAATCATTGGCGGTTTGCTGATGATCGGCGGCATCGTCGGCGTCTTCATCCTGCCACCCATATCAGACCGGATGCGCAAACGGAAGCCGGTCTTCATGGCAGGTTTGATCGCCATGATCCCCTTCCTGCTGTTGTTCGCCTTTATTAACAACTTCGTGGTATTGGCAATCGACACTTTCCTGTTGGGTTTGTTCATGATGGGTCTGCTGCCAATCGCCCTACAGTACGGTACGGAGATTTTCTATCCCGCTCCAGAAGGCACATCTGGCGGTTTGATGACCCTGGCTGGGCAACTTTCCGTGGTTGCCATCACCGGCATGGGGTTATCAAACGAAGCCACTGGATCATTCACCTTGTCGCTGATCATCCTGGTGGTGGCAATGGCAGTCAGCGCCGGGCTGTTAGGGCTGATGAAAGAGTCCAAGCTGATTACCGCTAAGTAAGAAGGAGCTGTTATGGACGTAAATCAGATCGTCGAACAGTTACGAAAGAGCATCAAGCCGTACCGTGATCGATTCGAGAGCTACGCACGCCTGCCTCAGGCGGGACTCTCCAGGGAGGAGATCATCAAAGTGATGGAACAACTCTACGCCCTGGAAGAACCCAGATGGCGCGAGGGCTATGTATCGGGCGCGGTTTATCATGGCGGACAGGAACATATCGACTTCCAGAACAAGGTCTACGCGATCAACTCGCAAAGCAATCCGTTGCATTTCGACATCTGGCCCTCGGGCGTGAAATTCGAAGCGGAAATCGTCTCGATGACCGCCAACATGCTCGGCGCGGACAAGACCGATGATGAAATCGTGGGCACGGTTACGTCAGGCGGCACGGAGAGCATCCTGCTGGCGATGAAGACCTATCGAGACTGGGCGCGGGCGGAAAAGGGCATCGCCGAGCCAGAGATGATCGTTCCCACCACAGCTCATGCTGCCTTCGATAAAGCTTCTCAGTATTTCGACATCAAGATGGTGCGCATCCCGGTAGGTCCAGATTTCCGCGCGGATGTGGAAGCAACGCGAGCGGCGATCACACCCAATACGGCGGTGATTGTTGGATCGGCGCCGCCCTTCCCGCACGGCATCGTTGACCCCATCGAAGAGCTTTCCGAGCTGGCGCGGGAGCATGGCATCGGCTTTCACACCGACGCCTGTTTGGGGGGCTTTATCCTGCCCTGGGCTGAAAAACTGGGCTACCCGGTGCCTCCCTTCGATTTCCGCCTGCCAGGCGTCACCTCGATGTCTGCCGACACCCACAAGTACGGCTATGCCGCAAAGGGCACCTCGGTAGTGCTCTATCGCGGCAGGAACTTGCGCCACTACCAGTTCTACACCACCACCGAATGGCCGGGAGGGCTTTACTTCTCACCCACCATGGCTGGCAGCCGACCAGGGGCGCTGAGCGCCGCCTGCTGGGCGGCGATGGTTTCGATGGGCGAGCAAGGCTATCTGGACGCCGCCCGGCGCATCCTGGAGACCGCTGCTGCTATCAAACAGGGCATTCGCGAAATCCCGGAGTTGCGCGTGCTCGGCGATCCACTTTTTGTCATCGCCTTCACTTCAGATGAGCTCGACATCTACGCCGTCTCGGATTACATGAGCAAAAAGGGCTGGAACCTGAACGGTTTACAGCTTCCACCTGCATTGCACATCGCCCTCACCATCCGTCACGCCCAGCCTGGCTTTGCTGAACGCTTCCTAGCAGACCTGCGAGATGCGGTGGCATATGTGAAAGCCAACCCCGGAACAGTGGGGATGCTGACCCCCATTTATGGGCTCACCAGCAACGTTTACACCAAGGGCGCGGTCGCCGAATTTCTGAAGGGCTTGCTAGACCTGGTGTTTGAAGTGTAAGGAGTTCGCCATGACACAACAATACCTGATCGCCCACGACCTGGGCACCAGCGCCGTCAAAGCTGCTCTGACCGACCTGACCGGTCGGGTGGTCGCTTCTGCAGAGCGCCGCTACCCGGTGTACTACAGCCCGGATGGCGGCGCGGAACAGGATCCGGAAGAGTGGTGGGCGGCGATTGTAGCTACCACGCGTGAGATGCTCGCCAAGGCTGGCATCCAGCCTTCCCAGGTGATCGGGATGAGCATGGACGCTCAGATGGTTGGCACCGTCCCCGTAGATCGAGATGGCAAACCATTGCGCCGGGTGATGATCTGGCTGGATTCGCGTGCTCAAAAGGAAGCTGAATACCTGGTGGCTGCCACCGGTTTTCCTTTCATAACCGGTAAAGCGCCCAGCGCTAAGGTGCTCTGGATCAAGAATAACGAGCCGGAGATATTTGCCAAAACTTATAAATTCCTGGACTGCAAGGATTACCTGCAATTCCGTATGACTGGCGAGTATGGCACCGATCTGACCCTCGCCATCGCCACCACCTATCTGAACCCCTACACGATGGAGTGGTGGGACGAGGTGCTGGGGGTGATGGGCATCTCCAAAGACATGTTGCCTCCGGTTATGCCCTCTACCCAAATCGTCGGAAAACTAACCCAGCAGGCAGCCGCCGAGTTGGGGTTGGCGCCGGGCACACCAGTCGTCAGCGGAGGCGGCGACGTCCCGTGCGCGGTTATCGGTTCGGGCGCCATATCTCATGGAAGGGTGCACCTGTACCTGGGCACTTCGGCATGGGTTTTTGCTTCGGTGAAAGATTTCATCCTGGACGCCGAAGGAATCGCGCCTGGAATCAGTTGTGACCCAAACTCATTTATCCTGGGCGGTGAGATGGACAACGCCGGCGGTTGCTTGAAATGGTTCATCGAGAACCTGTTCAGCAAAGAAGATGAAGCCGAAGCAAAAAAGCTGGGTCTCAACCTCTTCGCTTACCTCGATACGAAAGCCCTCGAAACGCCCCCCGGCGCCGAAGGGCTGTTATTCCTGCCCTGGTTGTGGGGCGAACGCTCGCCATTGGACGACGACCTGGTGCGCGGCGGTTTTGTGATGTTGGGGTTGAATCACACGCGCTGGCATATGGCGCGCGCTATTTTGGAAGGCTGCGGTCATCACCTGCGCTGGATATTCGATGCCCTGGAGAAAGCCGGGGTGCCGCCGCAGGACGTTAATGTAATCGGTGGCGGCGCTGCCAGCAAGACCTGGCTGCAAATCCTGGCAGACGTGACGAATGTGCGCCTGCGCCAGGTTGAAGGTCCGCTAGATGCCTGCGCCCGCGGCGCGGCGATGACTGCCGCGGTTGGCTTAGGAATCTACCCCGATTTCGCGGCCGTTGAAAAGGTCATCCGCCTCACTGGCGCTGAGTTCACTCCCAATCCAGACCTGCGTCAACTCTACGACCAGGCATATGCCAACTTCCGTTCGCTCTACCCGCCATTGAGCGCCATCGGAAAAGGTCAGGTGAAACTCGAATAGAGTAAAGGGCGAAGCTGCGGGGGCGCTTCGCCCTTATAAATCCGAGGCGTAATCACGGATATACTGCCATGCCTGCTCTACGTGACGCCTCTCGGTATTCGTCTGACCCACACAAAAGCGGAGTGTGAACTTTCCACCGAGGCTGGTGTGGGTCAGGTAAAGGAAACCGCTGCGGTTCAGGCGCTCTAACAATCGACGGTTGATATCATCTCCCCCACGATGGCGAAAACACACCAGATTGAGCGGCGCGGGCGCTGCCAGCTCAAAATCTGCTGATTCCCTCACCCAACTGGCGAATTCCTGAGCCAGCGCCACATGCTGCCGCACGTGATATTGCAGTCCTTCTATGCCATAATAACGGATGACAAACCAAAGCTTCAACGAACGGAACCGACGTCCTAAGGGCACCTGCCAATCGCGGTAATCGATGACAGCACCGGACTCGCTTGCCTGGTTGCGCAAATATTCCGGCAGGATGCTCAATGCCTGAATCAATGCCGCGCGCTCAGCCACATAGAAGCAATCGCAATCAAAATTTGTGAACATCCATTTGTGCGGATTGAAGGCATAACTATCAGCATATTCCAATCCATCATGGATGAAACGAAACTCTGGGCAAAGCGCCGCCGTGCCAGACATGGCGGCATCTACATGCAACCAGACCCCTGCCTCCCGACAGATCTCCCCGACCTCCGGCAATGGATCGAGGGCATTGGACGAGGTTGTGCCCACGGTAGCGCAGACAAAGCAAGGCGTAAGCCCCGCCTGGCGGTCAGCCTCAATCAGCTGGCGCAGCTCTTGAGGACGCATGGCAAAGTTTTCATCTACATCAACGAAACGCAGGTTCTGCCGTCCCACACCAGCGATCTTGACTGCTTTTTCCACGGACGAATGCGCCTGAGTGGAGGTATAAGCGGTCAGGTGTCCGTCGCAGCCGCGCTCGTTGCTCGCCAGACGTGTGGCGCGCTCGCGGGCTGCCAACAGGGCACAGAGTGTGGCGCTTGAAGCGCTGTCCTGTATCACCCCGCCGCCGGCTCCGCTCGACTTGAACTTTTCGGGAAGCGCAAGCATATCGGCAACCCAATCCAGGACGTGGGTTTCCAGCTCGGTGCAGGCGGGACTGGTTGCCCAGAGCATCCCTTGCACGCCCAAGCCAGAGGATAGCAGATCACCCAGGATCGCCGGTCCAGAAGCATTGGCGGGGAAAAAAGCAAAGAAATTAGGCGATTGCCAGTGTGTCACGCCGGGCAGGATCACTCGGGTCATGTCGGCAAGAATCTCTTCGAACGGCTCGCCGTGCTGAGGCGGATGCGCCGGCAAGGCAGCGCGAATCTTACCTGGTTCGACCGGCGAAAGCACCGGGAAGGTCTCGATCCGCTCATAGTAATCAGCAATCCAGTCCACAACCGCACGCCCATAGCGGCGAAAGTCATCTGGCGTCATATGGTAGTGCTTCTCCATGCTCATCAGACCTCCTAATGATTGAAATTGTAACCGATTCCTTCGCGTGTCACGCCTTGACAGGCGGTTGCATTGGAGTAAAATGCCTGCATTAGTTAACAAAAAAGACCATTATAAGGAAAATCACTTATGAACCAGCTCCAGTCAACTCAGTCAGAAGGCAAACTCGCAGAGCCAGAAAATCAGGCGCCGCCTTCATTTTTTGAACAACCCAACGTGCGGGTAGAAAAAATACCCGTCGCTGAGGGGGTACAGCTCGGCTTGGAGCAGGTTTACAATCCTGACCTGGGAATCGGTGGAGCGTACGGTTCATGGGGAGAAAGTTATGATAATAATCGGCTGATGGAGTTGATCGAGAGGCGTCTCGGAAGACCCATGAGCCCGGAGGCGCGGATGGACCTCGGTCAGCTTGGGTTCTTCCACCGCCATCACACCCCCAAACTGACCCCCGAACAACACCTGGAGGTTGAATTGGAGGTCGGATCGCGCCTGCTCCAGGCAGCAGCCGCCGCCTGCGGTTGGAAGCCAGACGAAGTGGAAGGGGTTCTGATCGGCGCCAGCGGTCCGGTTACACCAGATTACACCGAGCAGATAGCGCGCCGCGCTGGCATCCCCGAAAGCGCCCTGAAGGTCAGCGTGCATAAAGCCTGCGACGGCTCCGTTGGCGCCCTGCATCTGGCGTTAAACGAACAGCTCAGCCAGGAGACGGGAATCGATCGCAACCTGGCAGACGAATTACGCGGTAAGAAGGTTCTGGTAGGTGGGATTGAAGGGTTGAGCCGCTTCATCGAACACGCGATGGACGTCAATGCCTTGCAGTTTTTCGGCAACGGTTGTGGGGCAATCGGCATCATCCCAGGAGAGACGATGCAATTTCTGGCGGGCAAGTCGTATGAAGTATACGATGAAGAAGGTGTGCTGGCAGTACGCATGTACTATCCCCATTCCGGGCAGCGCCATCCCGAAGGTTCCAACATCGAAGTTTCGTATGCGGGCAAAAACCACATCCGTCTCGCTGGTTTAATGCACGAACCAGAGGGCGGCAAACCCATCGAAATGGCAGGGATGATGGGGATGGTCAAGCTCTTTGTGCGTTCCGGAGTTGGCGTGGTGCGCGAGGTGTATCATAAGTACCGCAACCTGATGGAGATAAAAGGCAAGGTAAATTTGCCAACTCCGATCGGCATCGTCCACCACGCCAACCTGAAAATCAATAAGCTCAAAGAAAAACACTTGCATAACGAAGGCGTCCCTATTTCCATGCCCTGGCTGCTCAGTGAATTTGGCAACGTCAGTGCCGCATCCAATATGATTGCCTTCCTGCGACACTTGCCTAAGATAAGGCGCGGGGATCACTTGCTGATTGACGGGTTCGGGGCGGGTACGTACTATGACGCAATGGTCGTGGCGTTACCAGGATAAGTCCGTTCGATAATCCGCGCCTGCCGATCTGCGCATTATCCATTCGCATTCCATAGTCCACAGAGAAACCAACCGACTGACAATCAGTTCATTCGATAAATAGCAACAGGGCGAGAGAACATCTCGCCCTGTTATTTTGCAATGATCTAATCAATTAGCATAAAACCATGATCAATCATCATCGTCGTTACCGTTCCCACCGCGATCGTCATCGTTGCTGTTGTTGCCGCGATCGTCATCATCGTCATGATTGTTGTTATTGCCACCATGGTGGTCGTCATCATCGTCATTGTCATTGCTATTATTGTTGCCATTACTGCCATGGTCGTCATCAGCGTCGTTATCATTTTTATTGCTGTTGTCGTCATTTATGTTGTCGTTGTCATCATCATCGCCATTGACATTATCGTTGACGTCGTCATCGTCGCCGTTGATGTTGCTATTGTCATCGTTGTCATTGCTGTTGATATTGCCGTTATCATCATCGTCGCCGTTGACGTTGCCATTGTCATCGTTGTCATCACCGTTCACGTTGCCGTTGGCGCTATCGTCGTCGCCGTTGTCATTGGCGACATCATTCATGCTGAGCTCTATCTCACGCGCAGTCAGGCTTCCATCCCCGTTGAGAATGGCATGTATCTTGACGAGATCCCCGACTACCACAGCGGTTTTAAACTCCGTCTGAGGGGTAAGGCGGATCGGCTTTCCGGCAACGGTGATGAAATCGGGCGTAAGCTGCTCAACGCTGCCAAAAATCTCCAATTCATCTTGTTTTTGAGGTACGAATACCCTGGAGATAAGTCCGCTGGCGGACGCGACGCTCACCGCCCCCAATAACACGACTAATGCAACGAACAGCGGTATAAAGGATCGGGATTTGGTATTCATGCTTTGGTCTCCTTCCTTGGAATTCGATATATCTGATTATTAAGACGTAATTTAGTCAAATATATGATGATCTGTAATTGAATCTCATGAGTCATTAATTTAGATGATAATAGACGATGTGCTACGGGCTGAGAGTAGTTATGATTCGCAACATCGTCACCTGCCCGTGTTGGTAGGTGCCGATGCGGGCAACAGGCATGCTGCCGAATACGTTTTATGCAATTTACTAAGCGAGCTTATCTGACAGTCAAATGAACATGATCTCGTGGCGGATCAGGTAGATTAAAACCAATGCACAGACCAGGTTATATCCAACGGTTATCCATTCGACTTTATCTTGCGTGACAAGGCGGAACAAGATGAACAGGCTAAGCGGGACGAAATAATAGCGAGGTTCAACCAACCAGAAAGGCGTCAGACTGAGTAAGGTGAAGGGATATAGCCAATAATAAGCACGCCGTTGGAGAGGAGTTACCCACAATAAGGTTAATGAAATTGCAACAGGTAAAAAATATGCTAGCTTCCAAACCACACTTTCTTCCACAGCCATCAGCAGCGCGTTGCGCAAGTAGTAATTGGGAAAGACATTGTTATAAGGATGGGTGTTATGGTAAGTGAGGAAAAACAAGGATAAAAGCAGGAGCAGGAAAACCAGGAACCTTGGGCATTGCCGGATAAAACGCCAGGTTTTCGGCAGGAGCGCCAGATTCTGGGGCAAGAACAGGAATAGAAAGAGAAATAGCAAGAAATACAGGTTTCCGGTTTCCAGCTTGAACAATGGCTGGGTGGATTTATCACCAATGGCGATGCCGCGATTCACCACAAGAAAAGCTGCGAATAGAATGAAACCCAGCCAATATGCCCAGGTATGACGCAGCAGGCGCACTCTATCTCTCCAGGCATTGCGCCAATCCGAGCCGTATTCCGAGATGCAAGTGAAAAAGAACAGGAACGCAAACCAGCTTATGTTATTGGTGCGGGCTAAAATGCTGGCGATTCCCGTCAACCCTGCCAGGGTGTAATGCCTTTCCAGCGTCAAATAGAAACCCAACAACACCAGCAGTAATGCCAGGATATCGGTATAAATCAATGGGAAAAATGGAAAAATCAAGGGAAAGAAAGCGAACTGCAATGTCTTGACCAGTGAGGGTCTTCCTTCCACCTTTTTCGTTAACAGATAGAATATCAGCACAGTTAGGATTGAGAATCCAGTTGAGATCAGCCGCGCCGAGAAGGCGCCTGTCCTGCCGCTGATGTAGAGACCCAGAGCCACCAAGGCATGATAGCCGGGGATGACATTCATCAACGGCTCCATCGAGAGATCGCCCCTACGAAAGCGGCTGATCTGACGAAAATTGAAGGACTCATCGGAAAGGAGCGGCGACTGGCTGAAATACCAAAACTCAGCCAGCAACACCAGCAGTAGCGCCAGGAGGGCGATGATCTGCAGAAAATTGCGGCGCGTCATGACAGGAATGTGTTTGACGAGGATCACGTTGTCCAGTATAGTTGAACCGCAAACAAATTGCAATTATCTGGGGAGACAGGAATGGAGACGATTACCTATCAACCAATCGGGATAATCCACAGCCCGTTCAAAGATCTGGCTCAAATGCCCATTCAACCTTGCAGCGAAGCCAGCGCTGAAGGCGATGTGGAGGTTTTTCCAGAGTATGTAGTTGGTTTGAAAGACTTGTCCGGTTTTTCCCATATTATCTTGCTGTATCATTTCCATAAAGCCGGTGAGAGGCGTTTGACCGTAGTCCCTTTTATGGACTCTGAACCGCACGGCATATTCGCCACCCGCGCTCCGGTGCGCCCCAACCCGATTGGCTTGTCAGTCGTGCGCTTGATACATGTTGAGGCGAACATATTGCATGTGTCCGACCTCGATATCCTCGACGGCACACCCTTGCTTGATATCAAGCCTTATATCCCTGAATTCGATTACCGTCAGGAGGCTCGGCTCGGATGGTTCGAGCGCAACATTGTTGAGGCGCGCCGCGCCAAATCAGACCAACGCTTCTGTTAAACGCACTTATCACCTGGCACGATATACTTATCTTGTCAAGCCTATCAGATCTCCCCTTTCAGCAGAAATATGTCGAGTCAATTCTCCCCCAAAGTTGTAATTCCCTTGACGCTCATCTACATTCGTGATGGCGACCGCATCTTGTTAATGCAAAGGGCAGCACACAAAATCTTCCAAAGTCAATGGATGGGCATTGGTGGCAAAGTTGAAGCAGGTGAGGATATCGTTACCTCAGCCAGGCGTGAGGCGCTGGAGGAAACCGGACTCACTCTGACCAATATGAGATTGCGCGGCGTAATCACAATCATGGATGAGACCGAAGAGACGCGCCAGGTCTTCATCTTCATTGCCGACCGCTTCGAAGGCAAACTCCTCGAGCAGATTGGCGAAGGACGCCTGGCATGGCATCCCATCAGCAAGCTGGGCGAACTGCCGCAGATGGTTGCTAATCAAAATCTTTTCTTATCCGCTATGCTTAACGACGATAATTATTATTATTACGGCTTTCTTATCCTGAACGAGGGGAAAGTTATCACTCACGCCAGCAGCGATGCGTACTTCGCCAACAGACCGCTAAGGAAACCTCAATGAAACGGTACAGCCTGCTCATTTTCATCATAGGACTTTTCGTCTTTACTATCTCACAGCTCATCCCAAACGTATCTATTCGTGGCGTGACTTTCAACCTCCAGGATTTACTGCTACAAATATCTACCACGCTAATATCAATCTCCGCACTGGCTGGCATCTACCTGCTTTTTGGAGAAGAGCCTACTATTAGTCTGCTAAAAGACCTGATTGCCATGCAGGGGGCAGCCAAATCCCTGCACGAACTGGGCGTAGATGCTCTAGTAGCCAGCCGCAACGAATTTGATATTAACGAGATGCATGCCCATATCAAGAACGGGCAGCAGGTGTTCATTGCCTCGCGCAACTTCAGTGCCATCAAATATACCCGCGTCAAAGACCTGTTCAAGTCCATCCTATCAGATCCAAAGAAGTCGATCAAAATCGTGATCTCCGACGCTTCGCATGCCCTGCCATTGTTGAGGGAATATCACGCTAACCTGCCGGCTTCTATGCGTGCTCGCTTTCTGGTGAAAATCCACCCAAAGGTGCCTTGCGGGTTATACGGCACAGAGAAAGAGCTGTATGTCACGTTTAACTTAAATAGCGCATCAGGGGATGAATCTCCCGCGTTGCACTGCGTCAAATCTGGAGATAAGTCGCTTTACAATGCGTTCTACCGCGAATTCGACGAGCTGTGGAACAGCGGAAAGGAATAGAGCGCTTGAGCACTGTTACGCTCGACCCGTCGTTTACCTATCAAGTCGCTGACATCTACGCCGATCCAACCTCTTTCGATCAACGCATCATTACTGCCCTGAAAGCCAGATATTCTTCGCAGTTAAATCGTCTGTTTGATGAGCTTCGGCTCGAAATTCGTCATAATGCGCTGATGGTCTACACCCCCAAGTTTACGCGTCACCTCTTCCCAGCTTTTGTAACTGCAGACAGTATTGGGGAGATCGACGATGGTTATCTGTCGTTGTGCAAAGCCTGCTTGCTTGGTTATTCACTCCCTATCCTCGCACTGGACGATTGGGCGGACCAAGGCTCGCCCCTGGACAGCCTCACCTTAAGCGAAGGCATTCATTCGATTTACAGCGCACAGGTAATCCTACACGGGCTGCCAAATGGCGAAGCCTTAGTCATTTATTTAAATCAGGTCTATTCGCAGATTACTGAATCGATTTTATTCGAATTAGAAAGTCGCTACCGCTTCATCCAAGTTGATCTGGAGACAGATTTTGAGCACGGATATTACCGTTCACTATGCGGCTATCTGTCAGCCTTTGTCGGCGCCACCCTGCTATACTACAATCAGCCGATCTCAGAGTGCATGCGCCGCTATTTGCGCCTGTTCGGCGTTTTGCGCCAGGTTGTCGATGAAATTGCCGATGTCGAGGAAGACCTCTCCCAGGGCAACGTGACATTACCCTTTCTATTCGCCCATCAGCAAGTGAATTTACAGGGACACTTTCAACGATTCTGGCAAGGGAGGCTGGCGTTTTCCGGTATACACAATATCCTGCTTGAAACCGGGGCTTACGAAGCCTGTTATGCCATGGCTATGCGCCTCTATGAGCGCACATGCCAGTTGCAGGAAGAGTTGAAACAGGAGTATCCGCGCCTGTTCCCTATCTTGGGGATGTTTTATGACTTGAAACTTTGTCAATTGCTGCGCATCCAGCGCAATAGCTGGCAAGACAACCTCAAGAAATATCGTTGAGATTTACTTCACCCAAGGGCAGCCAGCCCCCTGCCAGCGAGTTGACCACCATCCACGACAAACACCGCGCCGGTGACGAAGCTCGCCGCTGGTGAAGCCAGGTAGAGCGCTATTCCAGCCACTTCTTCCGGCAAAGCCATCCTGCCCATTGGTATCATCTTGACTATCCGCTCGTACAGTTCTGGATTCTGCCAGAGCACCCCGCTGAAGCGCGTTTTCACAAAACCGGGAGCGATGGCGTTCACCTGCACATTATCCGCCGCCAACTCGACCGCCAGCGCCTGGGTGAGCATGAGCACCGCCGCTTTACTCACACAATATACCCCCATACCTGGCTGGTAGGTCTGCCCCGCCACAGAAGCCATGTTGATCACCTTGCCCCCGCCGCGACGACGAAAACTGTCAATACAGGCTTTCACCATGCGGAAGTAACCAACCACGTTCACGTCCAATATCTTATTCCAATGACTATCTTCCGCGGTGAGGATTGGACCAAAGTGAGGATTGGTAGCGGCGTTGTTGACCAGAATATCTATTCCCCCATAAGCCTGCTCAGCCTGTTCAACCAGACGTCTGATCGCTTCGTTGTCACCGGTATGCGCTGACAACGGCAACGCCTCGCCGCCAGCGGCTTTGATCTGCGCTGCGGCGGCTTCCAACCCTTCCTGCTTGCGGCTGGAGAGCACCACTTTAGCCCCCGCGGCGGCATAGGCAGCGGCGATTGCCAGTCCAATGCCGCGCGATGCCCCCGTAATCAGTGCCACCTTGCCATCCAGCCGGTAGGTCAATGTATCAGTCATCCTCGCCCTCCTTCAAGGAAACTTGCCCCATCCTCACCCCTCTAAAGGATTGGAAAAACTCCAACCTCGGCAAGCCTAAATCTCAAATGCTATCGGTTATTTGCTGAACGCGCCCGTCCTTCACTGATTTGCCTCAAACTCAGCCAGGCGGCTCCCCTGCTCATCGTAAAGGTGTAACATCTCACCCTCAATCGCATAGCGGGCGGCTTTCCCCAGTGCCTGCAGGTAGGCTGTCTCCTGATCCATTAATCCGCCTGGTGCGCCACAATGCTTGCGCGTCGAGGATAATGAGCTGATGTGTATCCACCCGCCATCCACATGGTAGCTTGCGGAATACGAGTTGCAACCCGTCGATCCTGTCAGCGTCCCATCTTCCTCAAAGATAGCTGTGACCAGGCTACCCGTCAGTACGTTGGTGAAGCCTCGCTTACCTGCGTCGTACGCCGTCAACGTCCAGCCGGTACCTGCCAACGGTCGTGGCTCCATCTTTGTGAAAGACAGCACCTCTATCCCATCTGCATTCAAGAGCCTAAGTTCATCGCCGCTCATTACGTACCTTACCACAGACTCGAGCGCTTTCAGGTAAGCCGCTTCCTGTTTCATCAGCGCTTCCTGGCAAGCCATCAGGGTAATCTCAATATCGCCAATCTGTAGCTGGCTTCCAACAATCTGAACATCTGCGCTGTAGCGATTGCAACCAGCGCTTCCACCGATGCGTTTCTCCTCGAAGGTCAGGGTGATCTCGGTATCTGGAAGGAGGGCGGTTTGTTCTCCCTCGTTGTTCAGGTACCAAAGCAGGCGATAAGGCACTGGATCGAATCTCGCTTCAGGGCTGGGGATGCTCGACGGTGTCGGAACCTGAGGAGTTGCCTTTTCAGGCAGGCTACACCCCGTCAGGAGCAGAATGAGAACCGCGAATTCAAAGATGTGAACATACCTCATACACTTTCCTCCTGGCATATGCTGCAGATCGGGAATGAGTGCCAGCACTTGTGGACAACAGTGACATCGCCCCAATTCTAACCGAATTCTATTCTACCTTACGCTTATTAGTGAACGAGGGAAGGAACGGATGCGGCGCTTTCCAACCCGCACTTGCCAAACCCATCAGCTAAAATACCTACCCTAACCTGTTAAAAGCTTGACAATACATTCGGATTGCGCTATTATTTCGATATCAAATAATTAGAGCTAAAAATTATGCCTTCGCATTATCGGGGAACACCAGAGGAATTGCGCGCATTGGATGCCTTTATAAAGTTGACGCGGGCGACAGAATCGGTGCTCAATCGCCTGGCTAAACGAGGCACCCAGGGAGAGCTTACCCCCAGCCAGTTTGGGGTGTTGGAGGCGCTTTACCATCTGGGAGAGATGTGTCCCTCGGAACTCGGGATTAAGATACTGCGCAGTTCCAGCGACCTGACTACAGTAATCGACAATCTCGAAAAACGCAAGTTGGTGCGCCGGTTGCGAGATGCGACAGACCGACGTAAAGTGCAGATCAGCCTCACCGAGGAAGGTCGCCAACTTATCACCCAGCTTTTGCCAGCTCACGTGGCAGCCATCACCGAAGAGATGAGCGTCTTGTCTCCTCAGGAGCAAGAAACCCTTGGTGAACTCTGTCGCAAGCTGGGGCTCAGACAGGTCACGCATGCCTCTGAACCGAGTGAGGGGTATTAACCCATTATTTTTTTTGCAATTATCTTTCGATATCATAGTATATCAACTGAGAAGGCTTTATATCAAAGCAATTTACAAAAAAACCATACCTGGAAAGGAGCAACTCATATGACCTGGAAAATTGACCCCGCCCATTCCGAAATCACCTTTAGCGTCCGCCACTTGATGATCTCGAGTGTACACGGCCGCTTTGAGCGCTTCACCGGTGTTGTGGACTTCAACGAAACCGACCCAGCACGGTCGACCGTTGACGTGCAGATCGAGGCTGCCAGCATCAATACGCGCGAGCCCCAGCGCGATGCTCATCTGCGCTCGCCTGATTTCCTCAATGCTGAGGTTTTCCCCTACCTCACCTTCAAGAGCCAGCGCATCGAGATGATAGACGCCAATCACGGACGCGTCTACGGCGATCTGACCATCCGCGATATCACCCGTCCCGTTGTCCTCGACGTCGTCTTCAACGGCATGGTAAAGAGCCCATGGGGAAATTCTGTTGCCGGTTTCAGCGCCAGCACGCAGATCAACCGCAAAGACTGGAACCTGACCTGGAACGTGCCTCTGGAAACGGGCGGCGTTCTGGTTGGCGAAATGATCCATGTCAACCTTGAGATCGAGATAATCAAAGAAGCCGAAAGCGTTAGCGCATGAACATCTTCAGGGGCAAATCATGCCTCGCCTGATCCATGGTTTGCCCCTAATTTTCGACTATTCCGGTATAATTTCAGGTGTGCCACATTCAACAACAAACTGCCTAAATATTCCTGACCAGGCTGGTGGTGCACAATGATCCCCACCCTTCTGGCAGTCTTTGCCCATCCAGATGACGAGGCTTTCGGCACCGGCGGTTCGCTCTCCCGATATGCCGCCTCCGGCGTGCGCGTTGCCCTGGTTTGCGCCACACGCGGCGAGGTAGGAGAGATCTCTGACCCCAGCTATGCCACCCCCGAAACGCTCGGCGCGGTGCGCGAAGCGGAGCTGCGTTGTGCTGCCGAAACGATGGGTATAGCCGAGTTGATATTCTTGGATTATCGCGATTCTGGCATGGCTGGCACACCAGAAAACCTGCACCCGCGCGCCTTTATCAACGCGCCGACATCGGATGTTGTACCGACACTGGTGGGCATCATGCGCCGCATCCGCCCGGATGTCGTGGTGACTTTCGAGCCAAATGGCGGCTATGGTCACCCCGATCACATTGCCATCCATCGCCACACAGTAGCTGCCTTTCACGCCGCTGCTGACGCCAGCCAACATCCTAACCTTGGATCTCCCCATCAGGCAAAACGACTTTTCTACACCGCTATCCCGACCAGCTTCTTCCTGGAAATGCGCGATTTGCTTGCAGCGATCGGCGAAGACACCGCTGAGTTTTCACGTTTCGAGGAATACGGCTGGCCAGATGAGAGGGTAAATGTCGTCTTAGATGTATCCAGCACTGTAGAGGAAAAGTGGCAAGCGCTGAATTGTCATCGAACACAATTTGGACCTAAGAACCTGTTCCGCCGATTGCCGGAGCAATTCGCCAAGCAATTGATGAGCTATGAGCACTTTGCCCTCGCCTGGCCTGAACCACCTCCCGGTTTGCGCCTAACAGATCTTTTCGAGGGACTATGAGCCTGCAACACGCCAAAGATCAGATCACAGCCGCCGCCCTCGCCTGGGAAGGGGTCAGTGTTGCGCCGCATCGCTTTGGTGGGGTCGAATTCCGCCTTGGCAGGCGTGAGATTGGTCACCTGCACGGCGAGCACCTGCTGGATATCCCCTTCCCTCTCAAGGTTCGGCAGGAGCTGGTTAACGCAGGCAAGGTTGAACCTCACCATTTGCTCCCAGATAGCGGTTGGATAAGCTTCTATCTACGCCAACCTGATGATATCCAAAGTGCAATCGGTTTGCTACGCCTTTCTTACGAGATTGCCTTGCAACATCAGGAACGGCGCAACGCATCTGCAAAGATGGCTGAATAATTCCGTATTTCCCCCACCAGGAGTAGCTTTGAGCAATCAATCCCTCTCCACTATTCGCGTTGTCGGCGTTAGCGGCAGCCTGCGCGAGAAAAGCTACACTCGCATGGCAGTCGCGATCGCCCTGCAGGGCGCCAGCGATTTAGGCGCCGAAACGCGTTTGCTCGACCTGCGCGAATACGGGCTTTCCTTCTCCGAGGAAGAATTCGAAAGCAAAATCCCCTCCCCTGGCGTAGCGCGTATGCGTCAGGACTTCAAAGCAGCGCATGGAATAATCCTGGGCACACCCGAATACCACGGCAGCTTCAGCGGCATCCTGAAATACGCGTTGGATCTGATGGGTTTCGAGGAATTTGGCGGCAAAATGGTTGGGCTTGTGGCGGTCTCGGGCGGTGCGCTGGGCGGCGCGAATGCTCTGGCTGGCTTGCGCACCGTTGGTCGCGCTCTGCACGCCTGGGTGGTGCCGGAGCAGGTCTCTATATCCGAGGGCTGGCGCGTCTTCGATGCAGATGGGCGTATCAAAGACGCGCGATTGGAGAACGCGCTCAAAGAAATCGGACGCCAGGTGGCGCGCTTCGCCTTCCTGCATCTTTCAGAGCAAGCGCGTGAATTCCTCAAAGCCTGGGAAAGCGCCCAGCCCAACCCTGGCGGTCACCGCCGATAACCGCCTCACCAGCGCTCTCAAAGCTTTTACGCAACTAATCTGCATCCACAGGTTATAATACAGATGATTGATGCCATACCAACTCACGTATGCACATCGCCCACTTCACCAATACTTACAAGCCAAACATCAACGGCGTGGTGCGATCAATCAGCACCTTCCGGCAGGCGCTGACGCGCCTTGGGCACCAGACGTTTATCTTCGCCCCAGAAGCGCGTAATTACGAGGAGGAAGAGCCGTTCGTTTTCCGATATCCGGCAATTGACCTGCCTCGGTTCGATTATTCATTTCCGCTGCCGGTGTCCCCGCACATAGATTGGGTGTTCCCCATTCTGAAGCCAGACGTTATCCACAGTCACCACCCAGTCGTCCTCGGGCAGGTAGCCGCCGATAAAGCGGAGAAATATAATCTGCCGCTGGTATTCACTTTCCACACGCGCTACACGAGTTACAGTTATATCGTGCCTTTCAGTGAAGCTTTCGTCAACGGCATCATTGTGGAGTGGCTCGCCCATTATATTCAACGTTGCCAGCATGTGATCACCCCAAGCGACGGCATTGGGCGTATGCTGCGCGATTACGGAGGTATACGCGAGCGCATCACCACCATCCCCACAGGCATCGATCTGACTCCCTTCCAACAGGCAGACAGCAGCCCGATCCGCCACCGCTATGGTCTGGAACAGCTACGAGTGCTGGTGACCTTGGGCAGGCTTTCGATGGAGAAAAACTGGAAGACCCTGCTTGCCGCCTTTGCGCAGGTGGTACAGCAGCAGAGCGATGTGCGACTGATAATGATCGGCGACGGTCCGATGCGCGAGGAATTGGAAGAATATATCGAGGCGCTTGGGATTAAGGAGCATGTAATCCTAACCGGTCTGCTGCCGTTCGAGCAAATCCCAGCGCACCTCAAAGCCGGCGACCTGTTTTGCTTCGCCTCTGTCAAAGAGACGCAAGGATTGGTGATCATGGAAGCGCTGGCAGCGGGGCTACCGGTGGTCGCCGTAAAATCTACCGGCGTCAATGAAGTCGTCCATGACGGCATGCAAGGATTGCTCACCAAGGAAGATAGCAGCGAACTGGCGAAAGCGATGCTGCTCTTGCTCGAGAATGAAGACTTGCGCAAGCGTTTACGCTCCGGCGCCCTGACGAAAGCCAGAACTTTTGACAGCCGCAAACAAGCTGAACGATTACTGGCGGTTTACGAGCAGGCAATAGAAGATAAGCGCGCTGGTCATCACGTACCGGTCAACCGCGAATTGCTCAAGGAACATCGCCGGCAATTGGGGCGCGCCCTCGCTTCCGGCTGATCGGGGGTTCTCCGATAAGTTACAGAATACAGCGCCAGAGATCATCTCGTCACATCGCATTGTCCAAGGATCTGGTTCCTGTGTCCCTCCTGCAAACCCTTCAAGCGCATAAAGCCGGCAAAGATGTGGGGGTTTACTCGGTTTGTTCGGCTAACCGATATGTGATAGCTGCCTGCATGCAGCAGACACTGGAGGACAATGGTTTTATGCTCCTGGAAGCCACCTCGAACCAGGTGAACCAGTTTGGCGGTTATACCGGTCTGGATGCGGCAGATTTTGTTGAATTTGCCTCCCAAATTGCCCATGAGACAGGACTGCCCAGGCATCGCTTGGTGTTGGGAGGAGACCACCTGGGTCCGCACCCCTGGGCGGGAGAGGCGGCTGCTTCTGCGATGGAGAAAGCCCGCCATCTGGTGAGCGATTACGCCAGACAGGGTTTTCTCAAGCTTCATCTTGACGCCAGCATGGCGCTCGGTGGGGATATCCCTCCGCTTGATCCGACTGTTGCAGCCGCTCGGGCAGCGGAATTGTGCCTGGCTGCCGAAGAAGTCGCACCTGGTAATCCCGTCTATGTCATCGGCACCGAGGTGCCCCCTCCTGGAGGAGCGCAAAAATCGGAAAATAACATTGCTGTTACGCGGGCGGAGGATGTGCAACAGACACTTGAGCTGCATCGTGAGGCTTTTGAGGAGCGCGGACTACAGGAAGCCTGGGAACGGGTAATCGCCGTGGTCGTGCAACCCGGTGTGGAATTCGGCGACGAATTCGTGCTGGAATACGATTCTCAACGAGCAAAGCAACTCTCCAGCTTCATTGAAAATCAACCGCGCCTGGTTTACGAAGCCCATTCTACCGACTACCAGACGCCAATCGCTTTACGTCGTATGGTGCACGACCACTTTGCCATCCTCAAGGTTGGTCCGGCGCTAACCTTTGCTTTTCGCGAGGCGGTCTTTGCCCTGGCGGCTATCGAGCAGGAGTGGCTGGGCGAGACAAAACTCCTCACCATGTTAGAAAACGCTATGCTGGCTGATCCCACCCATTGGCGCCGATATTACCAAGGCGACGATCGGCAACAAGCCTTTGCCCGCAGATACAGTTACAGCGACCGTATTCGTTATTACTGGGCTAACCCCACAGTCAATCAGGCGCTCCAGGAGATGCTCACGCGCCTGGAAGATAACCCCCCGCCCCTCACCCTGCTCAGCCAGTTCCTGCCTGTCCAATACTGGAAAGTGCGCCAGGGATTATTGGAAAACCGACCGATTTGCCTCATTTACGATAAAGTCCGGGAAATTGCCCGTCACTACAGCGTCGCCTGCGCTCCCTAAGGCAACATTTATCCCCCATCCGCCGGCAGGGTCGGGGTTGGAGTGTCGGTGGCTTTGGGCAGATGAGGGGTCTCACTCGGCGTGACGGTTGGCGTGACAGTGGGCACTTCAGTGGGAGTGGAGGTGGGTGTTGGTGTAGGCGTGAGGGTGGGAGTGGGTGTAGGGGTTGGCACTTGAATATTCAGGTGCAGATAGGTCTCAGCCCAGGTATCTTCGGTGCTCTCCATATATAACCGAAGCGTAACCACGCCAGCGGGGAAATTGAGCAGATCCCAGGTATATAACTTCTCCACCTGGGGCAGCGGCTGGTTGCCCTTCGCCAACAACTCCCAGACAACTGGGTCATCACCGCGCCCGAACTCCAGTCGCACCGATTTAAAGCCGCTGGTGGCGTCAGCATAACCGTATAACTCTAAGGGGCTGGAGGTGATCGTACTGCCATCGAGCGGCGATGTAAACGCCAGGCGTGGGCGAGGGTCATCTGCCCGGCACTCGCGGTTGGGCGCAAATCTGACCGGTTCGTCGAAACCCATCTCTTTAGCCCATCTTTTTCCCTCATCGGTGCGTCGGATCCACTTGCGCGCCCATTCATCGGTGACGTTGAGGACAAAAACTTCATCCGTGAAATCGCCGCAGGCGGCTGAGGCTTTCAAACCGGTCCAGGTATCAACGCGCACTTTTTGCCAGAGGTCTTCCTCTTTGGGCAAAGGCGGCTGGTCGGCAGCGAAGATCTCGGTGCGTTGCCTGGGGCACCATTCCGAAGGTTCTGCGCCGGAGACTTCGCATATCACCTTTTCAATGATTCCGCCAGGTCTGCTGAATGGAACCGGACTCCCTCCACTCAGATGTTGCACCGCCTGCGGTATGAATGCTGCCCAAATGGGAGCTGCGCCACTGATGCCGCTTGTATCTCTCATGGGTGTGTAATCGGCGTTGCCAACCCAAACCCCAACCGCAAGTTGGGGGGTGTAACCCAGCGTCCAGTTGTCGCGAAAGTCGTTGGTCGTTCCGGTTTTCACCGCCGCGTCGAATGGCAGGCGCAAAATAGAATTTCTCCCAAACGCCGGGGCGCGCGCCTCGTTATCCGACAGGATCGAAGTAATCAGGTAGGCATGTTCCGGACGGATGACCTGCTGCCCCGCAGATGGCTGGTGCTCGTAGACAAGGTTGCCGTTGTGATCGACGATTTTGGTGATAGCAACCGGCGGGACGCGCTTTCCATTATTGGCAAAGACTGCATATGCCGCAGTCAATTCCAGGAGAGTCACCTCGCCGCCGCCAAGGGTCAGAGAGAGACCGTAGTCCGGTCGCGTCAATGTTGTGATGCCCATCCGTTTGGCAAAGGAGATGAATCCATCCTCCTGTGGTGTGGTTGGGTCATCATAGATGCCGACGAACTGCAAGGTTTTTACCGCCGGCACATTGTAAGAGCTTCCCAACGCGGTGCGCACCCGCACCGGACCATGAAAACGCCCATCGTAATTGACGGGCTTATAGGTTGGACCAGGATCGTCTGGTCTTCCAGAAGGTGTGAATTCGGAGGGCACATCCCAGATCAGCGTGGCGGGCGTCCAACCTTTCTCGAACGCCGCCGTATACGTCAGAGGCTTGATGGCAGAACCGGGCTGACGGGGGCTGATCGCCATATTCACCTGTCCCGAAATGGCTTCATTGTAAAAATCGGCGGAGCCCACCATCACCAGAATCTCGCCATTCGCCGGATTGATGGCAACCAGCGCGCCGTCATGTGCGTTCTGGTCTGCCATTTTTTCCACCTGCTCTTTCACCAATCCCTCAGCGATTTCCTGCAGTACGGGATCAAGCGTGGTGTAGACGGTAAAGCCTGACCGGTAGATAGTTTGAGGATCAAACTGCTGTTCCAACAACGAGCGTACGTAGTTAACCCAGTGAGGAAAGCGAATCTGCACATTAGGGTTGCGGAATTCGTAGTTCTTCAGTTCATTGGCTGCCTCTGTGACCGCCACCGGATCGAGGCAAACCGGCTGCGGGCTGTTGCTGACGTAAATGCAGCCCTGCTCCTGGCTGAGCTGGTACATGAGCACCAGCACATCCTCCTGTCGCTTCAAGGTTTGCTCGCGATTGGTGTAGATGTCGTAGACCGCCGGCGCCTGAGGCAATCCAGCCAGAAATGCCGCCTGACCGAGGGTTAGTTGTCCCGCAGAGACGCCAAAATAGGTCTGCGCGGCTGCTTCTACACCATATGCCATATTTCCGTAATAATTCTCGTTCAGGTATAACTCCAGAATCTCATCCTTGGAGTACAGACGGGTGATCTCCGCTGCCAGGACCGCCTCGCGGATTTTACGGTCATAAGTGCGCCGCGCCCGCTCTTCCGGCGTGAAGAGCAGGTTGCGGGCAAGCTGCTGGGTGATGGTTGAAGCCCCCGAGACGGTTTCACCGCTTTGGTAATTCTGCAGAAAAGCGCGCGCAATGGCAAGGACATCGAAGCCAGGATGGCTGTAATATTCTTTGTCCTCCGTGGCAATCGTTGCCGCCACCATATAGGGAGAGATCTTACTCAGCGGGACATAGGTGCGGCGACCAGCGCGTGGATCGAGAATCTCATACAGCAAACCGCCATCCCGGTCGAGGATGCGGGTGGTCTCAAACTGAGAGGCGCGCTGGCGCAATTCTGCTACATTTGGCAGGTCACGGGCAATGCTGTAGTACTGATAAATAAGTACTGTGCTGACACACAGCAACGCAGTAACCAACACAAACAAACCAGAAATTACAAAGCGCAAAGCGCAGCCCAAACCCCGGCTCCACTCGTAACCACCGGCGATCTCAGAGGAGGGGGATCGTGGCGGAGGTTGGTTAGCGGCTGGAAGGCTGGGTGTTGGAACGACAGGCGTTGGCACAACCGGTCTCACAGCTGGCTGCTGCGAGGTTTGCCTGTGTCCGTAAGCCATAGGCGTCACGCGAGTGGCGTCAATGTCGATTTCATTCACTCGCCGCGGTAAAGGCATTCCATACGCATCCACCGCTGGCGGAGGCGCAGGTGGGGTCTGACCAAGGGCTGGCGGAGGGGTTGGCTTTTGCTTGCCGATGGGTTGGGTATCCTCCTCACGCGACTTGCTCTCCGGCGTTACCATATTCTCAACGAGAGGTATGGGAGGCTCATCCAGGGGCAGCGTGTCTGCGCTGGTCTTGCCGGGCGGGGGCACTTCCGTCGAATCAAATTGCAGGGTATCGCCTTTCAGCGAACCAGGCAGTTCAAACGCATCAAAGAGAGAGCCGGCGTCATCTTCCTGCTGGTTCAAGATGCGCCTAAGGCGGTCTCCAGGATCGCTATGCTGCGTGGGATTGGGCTTCTCGTCGTCCATACTCTCAACGGTGCAATTTGTGTGCTAAGGTTTTGATAGCACCAACACCGTCCAGATTCCTTTCATCACCGTCTCATCGTTCTGGTTTTTAACATCCACCGCCAGGCGCACCGCCCCTGCGCCGATACGCGGCATAGGCTTGGTCTCAACCACCTCCAGAATCGCATGGATGGTATCACCGATGAAAACGGGTTTGACGAATTTCCATTCGTTGATCTCACGAAAAGCCATCACCGTCCCTTCCAAAATCCCGGTGCGCGTCCCCAACCCCGAGGCGATTGATAGCCCAAGTAAGCCGTGCGCCACGCGCTGACCAAACGGCGAAGTTGCGCTATAGACTGCGTCGGTATGAATCAAATTGTAATCGCCGGTCAGTCCGGCAAAGGAGACGATGTCGCTCTCGGTAACTGTGCGCCCCGGCGTGGCGATGCGCATACCAACAGAAAATTCCTCGAAATATAGACCGCGTGCAGGGAAGTGTGGGGTTGTCATTGGCTCTCCTCAGGTTGCATGGCGCTCAGGTTTGTCCCATTCTAGCATAAAAAGACGCTGGTTTCATTTTCGCACCTATTTCGTGTAACTTGTGCAAAACTCCGGGATCGAGTAAAAACTGTTGGTGTTTGACCAAATCGGAGTGATACCATAAAATATCTCTATGCGTTCATGGAATCTGAGAGCAGGCAACGGTCTGCCCTTGTTCAACCTGGCTGCCGACGCCCGTTCGAATACCACCGACTATAGCAACGATCACATCTGGGAGCTCTCCTACGGCACCGGTGAGCCGCCAGCCATGGCAGTCCAAACCACATATGGACTGCGCGCCCGCTCGATGCGCCTCTTCCCTCGCTTTGTGCTGGGCGAACATGCCCTGACCGATCCCTCTCAATTCGACCGACCGCCCAGCCTGCTTCAATTCTTTCCCAACTACCAAAAACTGGCGTATCGCCCATTTACTGGTCTAGACGTTCAAGCTGAGTATTGGGTTCCCACGTCTCAATCGCTCTGCGGTCGCCTGACGCTGACCAATCAAACAGACCAGGCGCTGGCTTTGCGTTTGGATTGGGTGGCGCAACTTATCCCCACCGAGGGAGAACGCATGGCGCCGATCGAGGGTCAAATCGCGCCGGCGCTGGCGGGCGTAAGTGGCGGATTGAAGCCGGTAGTTTTCATGACCGGAGGAGTTACCGCGCTCAGCAGTCCATATCCGGCGTTGTCGCTTGAGGTTGAACTGTTACCAGGCGAAAAGCGCCAGCTGGTTTGGTGCCAGGCAGCCCTGATGGATACCGACGCCTCCTTCGACCTGGCACGCAGTCTGGCGAGCCAGGGTTGGGATGCAGCGGTTGCACGCCTGGAATTGCTCAATACAGCCCAGCTCGAAATCCATACCGGCGTGCCAGAATGGGATCTGGCGCTGGCACGCAGCCAAAGCCTGGCATATAGCCTGTTTCACAGCCCCACTGGCGCCTTGCCATATCCGTCTTTCGTCTTGACCCGCCGACCTGACCAGGGCTTTTCGCCTCGAGGCGACGGCAGCGACTACAGCCATTTATGGAACGGTCAACCCGCGCTGGAAGCGTATTACCTGGCGCGCCTGTTGCTCCCCGGAGGCGCAGCTTTATTACAGGGTGTGTTGCGAAATTACCTGGCTGTTCAGAGCACCGACGGGTTATTAGATTGGAAACCTGGTCTGGCTGGTCAGCGCAGCCGCCTGCTGGCGCCGCCAATCCTTGCCAGCCTGGCATGGCTCATTTATGAACATACTGAAGATCGGGCTTTCCTGGAAGAATGTCTGCCTGGATTGCTCGATTTTCTACACTCCTGGTTTGAGCCCAAGCACGACGCTGATGGCGACGGCGTCCCAGAATGGGCTCATCCCTTGCAGGCTGGCTTTGAGGATCATCCAATTTTTACGCACTGGCAGCCTTGGGCGCAAGGGGTTGATATCGGTACGGTAGAAAGCCCGGCTCTGTGCGCCCTGCTTTATAGGGAAATTCACACCTTGATTCGGATTGCCCGCTTGGTTGGGCGCAGTGAACCGGTCTCCGCATTGCAATCCATTGCCGAACACCTTGCGGCTGTGGTGGAGGCGGCTTGGGATGAGACTGCCGAAGTGTATCGATATTGGGATCGCGACAGCCACCTCAGCCCAGCCGGAGTCTGGTTGGGCGAACGAACTGGACCGGGTCGAATTGAGTCTGAGTATACTTTTCCGCAAGCCGCTCGTCTCTTGTTGCGATTTCGGAGCGTTGAGGGCGTCACAATCCATCCGCGGGTCTACATACAAGGGTTAAGCTTCAGTGGACAACATTTGATCGAGAAAATTGGCGATGAAAACATTCGCTGGCATTTTGGCAGCGGCTTACTGACCAGCGCAAGGGTGTATGCCCGTCTGGAGTCTGTGGATATAGAAGGGATCGGCTCACAAGACCAGGTATCCATCTCGGCAATCGGGCACGATTATCAGGACATCTCGTGTTTGCTGCCCCTTTGGGCGATGATTCCCCACAAGGAGCGTGCAGAACGCCTGGTGAAGGGCGCAATCCTCTCCCGGGAGCGTTTCGGGCGCGCCTTTGGGTTGCCTACCTGCCTGGACATCCCTCCTGACCCCGAAGCCAATGTATGCCTCGCGGTGAATATGGCTTGGAATCAACTCATCGGCGAAGGAATGCTGGCTTACGGTTACCAGGATGAAGCCGCCGACCTGGTGGGTCGGCTGATGCATGCAGCCACGCTCAGCCTGAGTCAAGATGGCGTGTTCCACCGCCTTTACGATCCAGAGGACGGCGCAGGGCTGGGTGAACGTGACATCCTATCGGGTCTGGCTCCGCTTGGGTTGTTTATGGAGGCATTAGGTGTACAGGTGATCTCGCCTTACAAAATTCTGCTGCGGGGAATAAACCCCTATCCCTGGCCTGTTACGGTAAAATATCGAGGTACAACCGTCCTACGATTGAAAAACAGGACATCGATCATCTTTCCGGACGGTCAGACGGTCGAAGTGGACGACCCGCGTCCCTGCGTGGTCTCGCTCGATCTGGATTGACCATCGCGATCTGGAAGGCGGCATCATGCAGGAATCCTCTTCTTCACCCAAATCTCGCTCTCAAACCGATCAACCGCCGGCTTCCCTCTCTGAAACGAGCAGTGAGAAGGCTGATCGGTCAGGTATAAACCTGTTACTGCTGGCTGTGATTCAGATGCAGGATCAGCGAAAGACGGTTCAGATGCTGAAGCAGATCGGACTCAACGTCATTCGGCTAGCCAGCAGCGGCGGCTTCCTGGGACAGCGTAACACCACGCTGTTAATCGGCTTACCCGATGGTAAACTTTCCCAAGCCATGGATGTAATCCATGAATATTGCCATCAACGGGTGGAATACGTCTCTACCCCGCTGGAAGGAGCGCCGATGCCCATCCCTATCGCCACGCCCATCACCGTTGGTGGAGCAACTGTATTCGCCCTGGAAGTAGAACGCGTCGAGGAGTTCTGACTATGAAGATGATCATCGCCATTATCCGCGATAGCGATAGCGAGAATGTCTCACAAGCGCTGGTTAGCGCAGGTTTGCGAGTTACTCGCGTGGCTTCCACGGGTGGGTTCCTCAGACGCGGTTCGACCACTTTGTTGATCGGCGTGGAAGATGATAAAGTTGACCTGGCTATTCAGGTGGTCAAAGACAGCACAACACCTACGGAGGACGCCGAGCTTCGGCGCGCCACCCTGTTTGTCCTCAACGTAGAACGCTACGCGCAACTCTGAAATTGCTTTCCAGAGCAATAATCATCATCGGCTAGAGCGTGTATGCAAACTCGTCAAAGTCGGAAAAAGCCCATCGAAAGCTCTCATCATAAGCCCAACGAACGATCCCGTGCCGCTGAAACCGAGAGGCTTCGCTCCGCTCAGTATGATAAGGTTGTTTGAACACAGACCCTGATAGAATCCCCTACTGGAGAGATCCAGTGTCAGTCATATAGGGATGGTGTAATCGCTCTTAAGAATGAGGCGGCTCGCGAAATTCTTCTACCTGGTAGGTAAACACCTTCAATTTCTTATAGCGCCAGTAATTTCCATCTGCCCCCATCTTCATACATAAGTGCCCAAGAAACTCCGCCGGATCCGGGATCTTTTCCCACACTTGGGGTAAAAAGGTAGCCCGGCGTATCCCTTCGCTCAGCACCACGCCGTCAATGCCCGGGCGCAAGCGCCGCAACAGCTCCTCGGGAGAGCCATACTCCAGCAACACAGGAGGGGTCAGGCGTGAAATTTCTATCTCTATCTCCGCCAGCTCGTGCGGTTGCACTGGCGGGAAGCGATAATCCTGCAAGGCAGCAGCTATGGCGTGCTCACGCACATCTTCCGCCAAGGGCTGGTAAGCCTCCAAAGCACCAACACAACCACGCAACTCTCCATGCTTGGTGAGTGTTACAAAAGTCGCTCCAGGCTCAGCTAATCGAGGCGGCAAAGAGTTTAAATCGAGCGGCGCAAGTGGTCGATGATTCACCCCGTCCTCCAAGGCGCGGCGGGCGAGTTCCAAAAGGATTGCCCGCTCCTCATCGGAAAGCCGATCGTCCATACGCCTTCCTTCCTGAATGTTTCACGCTGCCAGTGACCCTGCCAATATACCCGGCATTTTAGAACAAATCCGCGCTGCTTATTGTTCTTGTTAGCATTTTACAAGGTTTATACAGCTTGTGCAACCATCACGCGCAAATTTTTTTCAAGGAAAACAATTGAATTTCCCCTGTGCAAAATGGAATGTTTATGCTATATTCTATTCCCGAAGCCACGCCCAAGCGTGGCTTACTTTCCGCTCCTGAGCAACCTTTCCAAGCTGGCGGTCAGGGGCTAAACCCGAGGAAAGGAGCCGTACCTTATGAAAAACTACGAGCTAGTCTTCATCGTCCATCCCGACCTTGACGAAAATGCTTTCAAAGATCTGGTCGAAAAAGTCAAAGGATGGATCGTTGAAGCCGGCGGACAAGTCACAAAGATAGACCTGTGGGGTAAGCGTCGTCTGGCTTACCTGATCCGCAAGCAGCGCGAGGGTCAATATGTGCTGATGCATGCCAGTATGCCATCCTCCGCCTGCGGTGTGCTGGAACGGAACCTGCGCTTTCAGGAACCTGTCCTGCGTTTCCTGCTAACCCAACAATAATATGTCCAACCGTTCCCAACCTGTAAGATTATCGGTTTGAGAATGGAGAACAAGATGAGCAGAGGCCTGAATAAAGTCATGCTGATCGGACGATTGGGTCGCGACCCAGAAATGCGCTACACCCCTTCCGGGCGACCTGTTACCACCTTCAGCTTGGCTACCAGTCGCACCTGGAACACCTCGGAAGGCGAACGCCGCACCGAAACGGAATGGTTCAACGTAGTGGCTTGGGGTAGCCTAGCTGAAATCTGCAAACAATATCTCATCCGAGGGCAGCAGGTGTACGTGGAAGGGCGGTTACAGACGCGGCATTGGGAAGACAATGACGGCAACAAACACTCCGCCGTCGAGATCGTTGCCAATGAGATGATCATGCTCAGCGAGCGGCGCGAGAACAATCAGGGCACGGAATTTGACTATTCACCCGAATCAGATGAAAACCCCTTCTAAACCAGGCTGAATTTGGTGGAGAGGGATCAGGAGATAAACAGTGGAAGAGATCAACGAACAACCAGAAGAAAGGCAAGAGCCATCCGGCGGGCGGCGCTATTACGCCCAGCCGCGACTCTGCCAGTTTTGTACCGACCATAATGCAGTAATAGATTATAAAAACGTCGAGCTGCTTCGTCGCTACATCACCGAGGAGGGCAAAATCCGCCCACGCCGCCAGACAGGCACCTGCGCCCGCCACCAACGCGCCCTGGCGCGGGCGATCAAACGCGCCCGCCACCTGGCGCTGTTGCACTTTACGGGGGAGATGCTGCGTTAGCAGACGACTCCCAGGCACATCACGGGGCATAGGCAAATCTGCACCTATGCCCCGTATTCACGCCGAGGTCTTCGTATGGCTAAAAATCCCAAGCGTAAGGTACCAATCCAAACCAAAAAACACCTCGCCCGCCTGGAAAGAGAGCGCCTTTATCGGCGATATTTGCTGATTGGCTCTATTGCTGTGGTGGTGCTGTCAGTCGGGCTGGTGATCTTTGGCGTGCTCAACGAACGTGTGCTCAAACTCCGCCAACCGGTTGCCATCGTCAATGGAGAACGGATCAGCACCGCCGATTTCCAGGCACAGGTGCGCTACGCCCGACAGAGTCTGATCAGCAACGCCGTCAACACCTATCAGTTTGTCCAGCTCCTGGCAGATAACCCCGACACTCAAGCCAGCTTTGCCGGTCAGCTTGCCCAGGTGCAGGCGCAGCTCAATCCTACCATCCTGGGGCAGCAGGTGCTCGACCAGATGATTGATGATGCGCTGATTCGCCAGGAAGCCAAACGACGCGGCATCACGGTGACTGAAGAGGAGATCAACAGAGCTATTCAGGAAGCTTTGGGGTATTATCCCGACGGCACTCCAACCCCCCGACCAACCTTTGCCCTCAAACCAACCTCTACACTCTCAGCCTTACAAATGACGCTGGTGCCGCCCACAGCAACACCCACCGAGACAAGCATCCCCACCCCCACCAATACCCCGACAGCCACCGCAACCACAGCCCCAACTCCCACTACAGCGCCGACAGCCACCATAACCCCCACCTTTGCGCCTACGCCCTCCCCTACCGAATACACCCGGGAGGGATTCGAGAAGCAATATCAGGAGGTTCTAGATAATCTGAAAACCAGTATTCAGTTTTCCGAAAAAGATCTGCGTTACGTAATCGCCAGTCAGCTATACCGCGAAAAGGTGGAGAAAGCCGTCCTGGACGAACTGGGCGTCAAACCCGAAGCCGAGCAAGTCTGGGCGCGGCACATCTTGGTTGCCGATGAAAGCCTCGCCAGTGAGCTCCTCCAGCGCATAAACCAGGGAGAAGACTGGAGCAAACTGGCGGCTGAATTTTCAACCGACACCAGCAACAAAGACCGCGGTGGTGACCTGGGTTGGTTCGGTCGAGGTCGAATGGTGCCGGAGTTCGAAAACGCCGCTTTCGCTTTACAGGTGGGAGAGGTAGTCAGCCAGCCAGTTCAGACCAGCTTTGGCTGGCATCTGATTCAGGTGCTCGGACATGAAAATCGCCCACTGTCCGAAAGCGAATATAATTCCCTCAGAGCCAATAAATTTGAAGAATGGCTACAACAATTGCGGGAGAGCAGCGATATCGAAATCCGCGAATACTGGAGCGAGCGGGTTCCGGAGACGCCAGAATTGCCGGCGGAGATCGTCAATTTCATCGAGTATGTCCAACAGCAGCAGAGCCAATCCGCCCTGCCAACCGGAATGCCTGAAGCCATTCCAACTGAGCCAACCCCATAAACTGAAGGCATATACCTTATCAATCTCAATCACCCCAGATATTATTTTTGGGGTGATTATGTTTAAAGCAACGAACTGGGGGCATGGAGAACATTTATGATAGAATGTCGCCGATAGATCAACTGCGCATATTGAAATATCCAGCCATAAAAATCGTCTCATGACAAGCTCAAGAGCAAAAGCACTCCTATTAATCTTGCTCTTGCTCGTTGGAATAGCGGGGTACTGGTCCCCAACGAGCGGACAGACGCCAAGCCCGCCATACGTTACCTACCTCCCCATCTTATATCGCTGGGAGACGCCTCCAATGGCGCAACTGACCAACGCTCGCACATTGGATGCCAACGGCAACGAAAAAACAGCATACTTGCCCGGCGATGCAATCCGCTACGTTGCCAGCGGTAACAACCCCTACCCGATCCCGATTACCCTTGGTCTTCGCTGGTATCAACCAGAAACCTGCGGTGAGACATTGGTGTACAGCACCACCCTCAACCTGGCGCCGGGCAATTGGCAACACACCGTTGATGGGACAGCGCCAACATGCCCGGGTTTCTACACCAGCACTGTTGAAATCACCAATGGTGCCCAAACGAGCCGACTGGCAGTTTTAGATGTGATCAACCAGCCCAGCGCAGTAGTACTCGAAACGCGTCAGGGCTTCGACACCTGTCATCTTCCCTCACTCAGCAAGATGCAAACCTGGTGGAACAGCAGCCCGTACTGGGTGTTCAATATCTACCTCGGCGGTAGCTTGTTCGCCTGCGACGACGAGATTCCCGATGCTTACTGGGTACGGCTGGCGGCTGAGCAGGGTTGGAAGTTCATCCTCACCTGGGTTGGACCGCAGGCGCCTTGCTCCGTTTTCCGGGAGAAGTTCAGCTCCAACCCGACCACTGCCTACCAGCAAGGCCGCGCTGAGGCAGATGTCGCTGTCGCTGCCGCCAACCGCCTGGGTTTCATGGGAAACCGGGTTATCTATTACGACATGGAAGGCTACGGGTCGAGCGCACCCGAAGCTTGTCAAACAGCAGTTGCTTCTTTCATTCGCGGCTGGACAACCCGCCTTCACGAGTGGGGCAATCCAGCGGGAGGATATGGCTCGCCATACAGTTCGCATATCGCAGACTGGGCGTCAAACAACCCACCACCAGATTACATCTGGATCGCTCATTGGCTTACGCCTTATCAATATCGACCTGACGCCACAGTATGGGTGTCTTCCCTTTCAGACAGCCTGTGGAACAATCACCAACGAATCCGCCAATACGCTGGCGGTCACTCCGAGACCTGGGGCGGCGAAAGTCTGGTAATCGACAGTAACGCCCTGGACGGGGCAGTAACCACCATCTTACCAACCGCAGCCACTCAGGCGGATTTCCAAGCGCAGGCGCTCATCCTGGAACAAGAAGCGCCCATCCTCGCATTCGAACTGCTCAGCCCTCAGGTAGGCTGGGTCTTGCAAGCTGAACGGCTTCTGGCTACCCAGGATGGCGGAGCCACCTGGAGCGAGATCACACCAGCGACCAGCGAGGAAAGCCCCATGTTGACGGCAGATTTCGTCGACGCGCAACGCGGCTGGCTGGTGCGTTCCGACAGCGAAGCGACAATGCTAAGCCTGTACCGCACCGCCGATGGCGGAAGGAATTGGGAAAACAAGTTGTTGCCGCTAATCCCCTCCCCATTGGATGGCGCTTCGCCTGTCGCCGCCTGGCTGGAATTTCGCGATGAGCTTCATGGCTGGCTGGCGATTAAACTTCAAAGTAGCATCAACTTCAGCCTGGGCAGGCTGTTCATCACCGAGGATGGTGGACTGAGCTGGCAGGAACGCAGCCTGCCGCTTGGTGAGCCGGCGCGTTTTCTCGACAGTCAGCGAGGCTGGGTGGCGGGTGGTCCAGCCGGGGATGAGCTCTACCGTACTGATGACGGCGGCGCCACGTGGCAACCGCAGTTTTTGCCACTTCCCGTGGCGGAAACCGGAGAACGCACCTTCGTCGGCTTGCCCGAATTTTCCAGGGGGCATGTGGGGTACTTGCCGGTTACCCGCTCAGGTCCAGGCGGTGTAAAGCTGCTCATCTACATCACCCGCAATGGCGGCAATTCCTGGGAGCTAGCTGAGGCGCTGACGGATCAAACCGAAACCGAGATATCCCAAAGTTTGCCTTTCAGCCTGGGCAGAGACGGCGCTTGGCGGGTGGGAATCCCATCGATGTCGGATGCCCTGAGCAATGAGCTGCGGAGAATCGTCCAGAAAGGATACGAGCTTGGAGTGCAGTTGAACAGCATGGATTTCATCACCTCGCAGATTGGGTGGGCTGCTGTTCAGGCAGGGACATGCCAGGGGGCAAAGACATCCCAACGTTGCGAACAATTCTCACGGCTGATGGCGACGTCTGACGGGGGTCTCACTTGGAAAAATATTACACCTCCCAGGTAATCGTCTCGGGCTGCGGCCACTCAAAACACCATCGATGATGACATTCGATTTGCGCATCATTCAAGGGATGCTCTTTGACCTGGATTGCACGATCAATCTGGGCTAAGAAGCCCTGCCTGAAGTAGTAGAAACGCTGGCAGAAATTTTCCAACCGGGGATCAATGTCTTGTTACTGTCGAACAAGCCGCTCTACCCTCGTAAACACTACGCAGCCAAGCTGAGCCGCCTGGGATTTCTCACCGAAGCGGAAGAGGGTTACTTCTGCCCAGGTATTGGGCTATCACCTGAGATTTACCGCTCCCCATCTCAAGCTTTATGTCGTGGGCGTGGACAATTGAAAAATGAGTTACGCAGCTATGGATTGACTGTTTTGGGTGAATTTATCGAAGACTTGGGCTGCCCACCGAACGATGCCTGATGGTCGGCGACCGCCTGGAGACACACATTCGCATGGGATATGAAGCAGGAATGCATACCGCAGTGGTACTCACCGGCGCGACCATCGGGAGCAGGCAGAACGAGCCGAACCCCGAACAGACCTGATCCTGGAGCATATTGGTCTGTTGGGCGATCTGCCGTGCGCCAAATAAATACACCAATACGGTCAGACCCCAGGGACTGAGATATCCTGGGGTCTTATCCTTGTCTTACCGTTGCACCTTAGAAGCCAACGACTCGCCCAAGTGGTTGTCTTCCGGCAGGCTGAAGAATGGGTGCCTCTTCTGTCCTCGCCCGCGATGGCAAAACCGATCAGGAGCGCGATGCGCCTCCCTCGCGTGGCGACCTGGCTGACATACCGAGCGGATGATAGGTGGGCTCAGGACGGGTATAGGTGCTTTGCGGGGTAGGGACAGGTTTGGGCATCGGTCGGAACGTGGACGGTTGCGCCGAGGGCAATTGAACGGACGTACCTGATGCCGGCTTTCCCAAGACGCGCGCCGCCAGCCCATGACGGGAGCTACTGTAGTCGCTGCGATCAGCTTGAGAGAAGAGGCGCGGTCCGGCTACCGAAAATGTACCGATAATCAGCACGCGAATCAGCCAGACCATGATTGCCACGAAAACCGGCACAACCCGCAGCAGCGTTTCCTGAGAGACAACCGCGTTGCCTAGAGAGGCGTGATTTAGCAGGGCGATTGAAACTCCCCACCAAGTGAGCATAGCGTTCATGGTGGCAGCCAGCAGCCAGGCTGCAAAGAGATACCATACCTCGGACGGTTCATCATCCCCTTCTTCTGGGGTAAACAGACGCGCAATACCGGCAAAATCAATGCCGCAGAATGCCACCGCCAGGATGGTTGCCCAACGGATGCCGATAAACTCCAACTCTCCCAAGAGGTCTTTCAATGCAAATTCTGTGGTGCTGTAATTGAAAAACTCAAAGGCGAGCAGAGCGGAAACAATGATTGCGCCAAACACCAGTCCCCTACGCAATTGAAAGCGAGGGATGAAAGACTGTAATGGGCTCTCTCTCGATACAGGGGGGTTCATATCCAACCTCCTCATCAAATGTGACTCAAGGGTAGGCGTTACCTATTCCATTTACTCAAAGAATAACGTCTGAGATTAATATAGAACATTTGTTCGATTTTGTCAAGAGTGAATTTTATCTGGCTTCTGCAACACAACTTCGAGTGATTTCCCACTCTGACCGTTGGTACACTCAACAGGGATCACAAACAAAAGAGCCTTTATACCCAAACAATCTGGGGCAAAAGGCTCCTTTTTACAGACGTTGTAATAGAGCGTGGTTCGGCGGAGGCTCAATCCTGGAGGCGGACCACCGCCTCCAGGTGTGCAGGGTGGTCAGGATCAAGTCCTTTATGCAAGGCGCGGTAAAAAGCCACAAGTTGCAGCACCGGCAGGACAAGTACACGAGAAATGGGGTCTGCCAGACCGCTGTGCAATTCCACAGAATAATCGGCAGCTACACCAAAGCCGTTTTCCACCACCGCTAGCGTCATAGCCCCGAGTTGTCGCATTTCCTGTAATACCTGCGCTTCTGCTTGAGACGCAGAGGCGCTGATGATGCCAACCACGAGCGTTCCAGGACCAACCACTGATTTCGGTCCGTGGCGAAATTCCATAAAATGGAATGCCTCGGATGGCGTGAGCGACAATTCTTTCATCTTCAGCATTGCCTCGCACGCCAAGCCATAATTAACACCCGAACCCAAAAATGCCATCCGCTCAAGCCGGTTATTCGCCGCCAGCCCGCGCGCGAGCGTCTCGTATTTCTCTAGCAAACGTATGAATGCTGCTGGCAGCGCCGACATCTGATCCAGAAGATCCTGACGTCCACCCAGGCGACAGGCAACCGCCAGAGCCAGTAAAAACATGCTCGTGAATGAGCGCGTTTGGGCAATGCTCTCTTCTTGAGCGTCAACAGCTACCAGGCGGCGATCGGCAAGCCGGGCAAGCGTACTCCGGGGATCACAGGTGATCGCCAGGCATTCTCCAAACGAGTGGGAGCGGAAAACCTCCAAAGCTCTGAGTGTCTCGGTAGTTTCGCCAGAGCGGGAAATTGCCAATAACGTCGTTGGCTTGACGGTAAGGGAGGATTCTGGAAAGAGCCAGACTTCCGAGGCTGGGAGCGCCCGGGCTGGATGACCAACAATCGAACGCCAGAACGACGCCACTGAGAGTGACAAATAGTAGGTAGAACCACAACCGATGATCAGGGCTTCCCCTCCCAATCCCCCCGCCAGTGAAGCGTGATGGGAAACCGGACGGGTGCGTTCCGCCCAATCTGAGATCGCCCCCCACTGGTTTTGTAGACTTTCTAAGGTGGCTTTCCAGGATTGGCTCTGACTGATGATTTCGCGATAGGTATGGCTTTCGTTTGGCTGCATAGCTACAACGGTAATGTGACAATCCGGTTTTCAAGGATGGATTTTTCTGCTGCCAGCATCACCTCCAACGACTTGCGCCCATCGGCGCCAGTGACGAGAGGCGTCTGATCTTCGAGTAAACATTCAAAGAAGTGCTCCATCTCGAGCTTTGCTGCGCCAACCAATTTGCCGTGCATCGTCGGCCAATGACGGGTATCTGGCAACTTCCACCCTTCCCGATTGACGCCGAAGAGATCCATGGGGGTGAAATCCAGGTTTATATTGCCCTCCGTGCCGATCACATTCATGCGCACATCGCCAAAACCGCCCCAGGAGGCAGGTTTTTGCCATTTAGCCCATTCTTCCGGCAAGCACCAGCCCACCTCGTGCACTGCCAGAGCGCCATCCACAAACTCGATCATCATCCAGGCTGAATCATAGGTGCCCAGCTCTTCCCAAACGCGACCGCGCAGGGCACGCGCGTAGACGGATTTGACCGGCACGGGGTGATACCAAAGGAACTGGTCAATATCATGCACGGCGATATAAGATATCGGGCTTACCCTGCCTCCCAATCGGCGCGCCTCACTGATGCTTGCGATGCGTCGGGCATAGGCAGATAGAAATCGTCCGATGCTCCCCTCCTGAATTGCCGATTGAATCATGGCATAGCTGATTTCAAAACGCAGGATATAGCCAATCATCAGCTTGACGCCAGCTTGCTGGCAGGCGAGGATGATTGCGTCTGCGTCTTCCAGGGTGGTAGCCATCGGTTTTTCCAGGAAGATATGACAACCAGCCCGCGCCGCCTCCTGCACCGGCTCGAGATGATACGGTTCAGGGGTAGCAATGATGACTGCCTGCGGATGATGGCGATGGAGCATCTCGCGAAAGTCAGCGAAGGGTTCACCTCCACAGAGAGAAGTCAGCCGGCGGGCGCGTTCCAGGTCAACGTCGGCAGCGGCGACGCAGCGAGCATAAGGCAGCTCGCTGCCAATCCGCGCCAGCACGCTGCCCATAAATCCTGCACCAATCACAGCAAAAGTGAGGTCCTTCATTGCCGCGCCTGCCTCATTTTCCCGCCAGCCAGGTCACAGCCTGCCGCCAAAATTGTCCGTAATATTCCCATGGCTGGAAGTAAGCCGCCCAATGTGGGCTACAATCGGTGGCAAACGCCATCGAACGCCCTTTGCCAAATTGCCAGACCACTACTAACGGGTGCTCATCTTCACCTTCTCCGATAGTCGCCAGCACCTCTGCGCCAGGCTTGGGCAGGATGCGATTGAAGCCCTCGAAAACAGGGCATTGCTCCCAGGGGATACCCATCAGGATGGGATGGTCGGGCTGCTTGATATGGACATGCACGCCTTCGGGCGTTTCAACGCGGTCATCCAGTCCCTTCAGGCAGGTAACAGGTAGGGCTTCTTCGACGGGGGTATCATAGTAACCGCCATGCCCAAACCTGCCGCTGAACGATGTCCAGCCGCCCACCATGAGCAATCCACCGCCGTTGCGAGTGTACTCGCGGATGGCTTTCAGGCGGTTGGTGCTGGGTACTGGCGTGCCGGGCACCCAGAACGGGTAAAGCGCCAGCACTTCACACTCGCAATCGCTGAGGATGATCACATCGTACTCGGAAAGACCTTCAACGGTACGAGGAAAATCGGCTATAGCCTGTTCGTTGGTCATGTGGACGACGTCTATGCCGCCCTTCTTCAGAGCATCGATCAAGGGCTGCCCCCAGATATGATGAGAAAAGCCCTTTACTTCGAAGTTAAATGGAGAAGCGGCAAAAATAGGGCCGATTTTAGAGGCTGCATCGCCTGCATAGAGAACTTTCATGGGAAATCTCCTTTCGTGTTGTATCAGATTGCATCCATCCCAAGTTCGGAGTAACGTCCCAGTTTGTCGAGCGCCATCTGGACGAATTCAAACAATGGGTGACCGTGAGGGTGATGCTCGCTGGCGGCGCTGCGCCAAGCCGCCAGAGCTTCAGCGAAACGCCCCATCTGTTCATACGCCAGACCCATGTGGTAGTAGATGTGCGCCTGATTGAGGGTGGTTGGTTCGCCCACTCCCAGGTTGGGCGGGTAGGTCAACGCCAGTTTGTAATCAGCAATGGCTTCTTCCGCCTGACCACGCGCCAGCCGCGCTTCAGCGCGCTGCATTAACGCTCGCACAAACAGATCATGGAACGACTGATCCATCTCCAATGGTACGAACGTCTGCGTCTGCATGATCTGCAGGGCTTCCTCGTACTCGCCCAGATCAACCAGCATCAATATGCGCCGTTTGCGGACATCCTCACGCAATTCTTCCAGGGCAGTGATCTTCTGAAGCAACTCTCGGCGCTTCTCCGTCAGCCCCTGAGATTTGTACAGGTCATCCAGGTGGATGTAGACGTCCTGGTTGCGTGGATTGAGCACCAGGGCTTTCTCAAAGTAAGCTATCGCCTTGGGCAAATCCTGTTCGCGCTGCCAGGCAGCCAGTCCAAGGTTACGGTGTATCACGTCGTAATCCTGCAAGCCAGGTAGCGCCTCCTGCCAGAGCTGGATGGCTTCCGCAAACCGCTGGCGGGCGTAAAGGAAGTTGCCCAGGTAATAACGGGCTTTGAAGTCTTTCGGATTACGCTCCAGGGCTGCCCGTAAGGCGACGACTTCTTCGAGCCGGCTGGGGAAACAGTAGTCCGGGCTGCACGTTGCAGCAGTCTCCAACCAGGCTTGAGCATTACCAGCCCTGCCAAGCTTCAGCTCTATCCAGGCTGCCAGGTATGAAATCATCGGGTAAGACCAAGTTTGCGAAGCAGCCCGCAACAATTCAAGAGCCTCAGGTAGCAAACCCGCGCCAATGTAGAAGCAAGCCAGGTCAAGCCAGTACTGGCGGTCGTCGGCAAGCAGGCGTTCTAATTTTGATTTACACTCCTGCTCGCCCAGACGCGATAACTCATGCAAAGCAGCATGGTTTAGTGGGTCTTGGTCAAGCACAGCATGCAGTTCACGACGGGCTTTTTCGCCCTGTCCCAGACGGCTGAGCGCAACTCCGAGCAGCACAGCCGCGGTGATATAGCCACTGTTCTTTTGAAGCGCCTGCTGGAATTGTTCACAGGCTGCCTGATATTGCCGCTTACGCAGGGCTAAAACACCCAAACCGACCTGAGAGGCAGGATAATGGGAACTGTCTGCTGGGAGAGCAGCGAAGAAGCGGCTCGCGGTTGGCAACCGCTCTTGAAGCAGCGCCAGCAAGCCGAGGTAATAGTTGGCGTCTGGCAAGCCATACAGGCGGGCGCGGCGGAAAGCCGATTCGGCAGCCGCAAAATCCGCAGCGCGTAACAACATCAGACCGAGGCGAAAATGGGCTTGAGCGTGGCGGGGGTTGAGCTGAATGGCGCGGCGATAAGCCGCCAACGCCTGCTCGCGGTTGTCGAAGTTCTCGTAGCGTAGACCCGCCTGATAATATTCTTCGGCGGTCGTCGGCGTCCCGCCCTGGCGAGGCTCATCCGGCAACGGCGGGCTGGGTTGACGATCGAAAGTGTAATCCAGGACAGTTTGACCCCCTTCATCGAAGACTACCAGGCGGATGGGTTTATCTTTCAGTTCAACGGCGGAGAGGCGTCGCTTCGCCAACCAGGGCTTCTCCGGCGACATTGCCGCAGTCTCCGAGAGCAAAACAACTCCTTCGGCAGAAAGCTCCAGGCGCGCCTTACCTAACGCGCGCGCCGGGCAGACCGCCAGGGTGCATTCCAGTTCGCTATCATTCCCGGAAGGGGATAGATGGAGACGGGCGCCTGCCTCAGCGCTGGCGCAGGAAAGCCCGCCAATCTGACGCATGGGCAACCACCACTCCCGCCAGGAGCGCGTTTCACCCGGTTGTAGGAAGGAAAAATCGAGTTGGGTCTCCATGGCGCCGCATTGCGTCTCGGCATAGAGCGAGCCATCATCGGTCAGAGCCGTCTGGTTGACCACTCCCACCCCAGCGTTGCCCCAGGACCAGAGCTTCATCCCAGCCACGTTGCGATGCTCGGCGAAGTGGGCGTAGCCATGATTCACGCTGTGCCGCCAGGCGCCGAAGAAATCCCAGGCAACATCCCGCCCGAAAATCGAAACCTGAGCAAGCATGTTCTTCTGCCAGCGGAAGTTGACCGGCTGGCGCATGCGATCTGCTGGCCACATCGGCACCCCTTCCATGCCAGGAAGACCGGGGTCGTTCAAAACCAGGTCAAGTCGAGCTATTGGCCAGGAGGCGGTGCCGGCAAATTCATAGGAGCGCACGCGGCGCAAGGGGTAAATGAATTCCAGGCTGTCGTCTGCTTCAACAGAGGCGTTCGTCCAATAGTGATAGCGTCCAGGTATGCTGTAGGGATTGTACAGGTACACATCCTGCGCCAGGGCGCAGCGATCAGGATATAAAGTCAGGGTTATCATCCAGCGCAGGCGCGAGATGTGCTCCAAGCCGCCAAAGGATATGCTGGCGCTGCCATCGGGGTTCTGGCGGATATCCCAATTGACGCGATCGGCTGTAGTGGGAGCGTGGGCAACCGGGAAGCTGAACTCCACCCCGCCAGAGAAAAACGCCCCGCGTATCGCCAGAGGCGAGAACTTGACCACCGAGTTTTTATAAAACACCTCGCACTCGGAGAGCTTATCATAGACCGAATAAATCCTGCCGCCCAGATCGGGGATGACGGTTACCCGCAGGTAGCGGTTTTCCAGAACCAGGGTGCGGTAAGTGCGTTCAACAGGCTGAGCGGCAATGTCATCCAGCAAGGTGTATGGATAGATATGGGCGACGCCGTATTGCGAGCGGAAAACCGGGTTGGGGTTTTCACCTTTAATGGCATAGGTAGGAAGCTGGATGGTGCCTTCGGATACAGTGACCAGATCTTTCTTTGCCATACTGCCTCCCTGAGATAAACCTGTTGCAGTCAGATATCAGCGGAAAGTGATAGAAGCCGAGAGTCCCTCCGTGAGCCACTTGCGCATGCTGACAGCCAGGATGAGCGGCGGAATCAAGCCCAGGGTGATACAGACCGAGATCAAGGAATAAGAGGCATCCGGGTTGCCAGCGATGGAAGCGATGATCACCGGTCCTGTCTGGGAGTCGATCGATTGAGTGATAAAACGGGCAAAGAGGAACTCGTTGTACGAGGTCATAAAGGCAAAAGCTGCAGCAGCCACCAGACCCGGCGCCATCATCGGGGCGACGATCCTGACCAAGGATTGGAAAGGAGTGCAGCCATCAACCAGAGAGGCGTCCTCCATCTCGCGCGGGATGTTAGAGATGTACAAAGAAAGGAACCAGATCGTAAACGGCAGGGTAAGCGCCAGATGGATCAAGATCAGCGCCAGATAGGTATCCATCAGTTTCAGCGTCTGGATGATGACAAAATATGGGATCGCGATCGCAATGGCGGGCATCAGGCGGCTTGCCAGGATGAAGTTATAAGCTGCCTTTTTACCCCTGAAGACAATGCGGGCGAAGGAATAAGCCGCCGGCGTAGCGATAAGCAGGTTAATTAACATCACCGACCCGGCAACAATGAAACTGTTTTTCAAAGCTGGGGCAATCAAGCGCGCCTCCTGTGAAATACGGCTGCGCAATTGCCCTTTCACCTCATAGGCGGTTGGTATCTTGCCGGTGAAGACGTAGTTGTAATTATCCAGGGTTGGATTTTGCGGGATGAGGCTCGGGGGGCGCTTTAATAGCTCGTTCTCTCCCTGGAAACTGGCAATTGCCATCCACAAGAAGGGTGCGGCAACATATACAATCAGCAGTAACGCCAGGAAGTTGAGCAGCAGCGCATTCAGGTTACGCTTGGTTTTCAGACTCATGGCTTTACCTCGCTCAAGCAACCGCCTCTTCGGTGCGCAGGACGCGCAGATAGAGCAGGATCAGTATCAGGGTTATCAGCGCAATGATGATAGAAAGCGCAATCCCATGCCCCAGGTTCAGACCTTTGAAGATTTCGGCGTAAGCAAACCAACTGATCATAGCTGTTGCATCACCAGGACCGCCACCGGTCAATACATAGATGAGGTCGAATACCAAAATGGCGGTGAGTGTCTCGTACACCAGGACAATCAGGATGATCGGTCGTAACATGGGCAGGGTGATATAGCGGAAAATGCGCCAGCCGCCGCCACCGTCAATCCGGGCAGCTTCATACAACTCGCTTGGGATGAGTTGCAACCCCGCCAGGAAAAAGATGGCTGCCAGAGGTCCTTCTTTCCATATATGAGCGATGATCAGACTTAATTTCGCCAATGCCGGGTCAGCCAGGAAGGGGATGTAATCTTTGATCAGTCCTATTGCGTACAAGAAACCATTCAATAATCCAAAGTCGGAATTCAACATCCATTTCCACATCAAACCGGCGACAACGGCAGGGATAGCCCAGGGCAACAAGATGATGACGCGCAGCCAGTTCGACAGGCGCACTTTCGTATTGAGCAGCAAGGCAACTGCAAGACCAAAGAGCAGCACACCGATCACTGCCGCCACGGTATAGACCGCGGTGTTGATCAACGAGTTCGTAAAATAATAACTGCCGATCACATCGGTGAAATTCTTAAACCCAATGAACGGATGAACTTTTGGTTTGGTGAGGATGTACTGGTAAAAACTGATGCGCACCGCGTACAGGACAGGGTAAATTGTGAAGAGCGCGATCACCAAAATTGGTAACATGATGGATACATAAGGATACACTCGATCCCAAAGGCGAGCTTTTCTTCTAATTGGTTGCTCGGCAACTGCGCTGACAGCCATTCGGGCACCTCCGGTTCATTCCTGCTATGGTCAGATTAGTCAAAGAAAGATTGCCAAACAACAGCCTGGTTCACCTGAATTACCCATTATAAATGCGACAGAGGGTGGAGCAAGCAGGCTGGAGGGCGGGCGCCCATGACGGACGTCCCACCCTCCAATTAAGCTTTCAGAGAGGGGCTACCCTTGCGCCTTGAGCTCGTTCCACTTGTTCGCCATGTTGTTGAGCGTGTCCATGATGGACTGCTGACCCAGGATAGCCTTGTGGATCTCAGCCCGAGCATAAACATCCCAGGCACCGTACCAGGTGGTCATGCCTTCCTTGGAGCGGGCGAGCTTCGCCTGTTCTTTGATGGTGGGCACGTCACCCCACTTGCCGAAGGCTTCGATCACATCCGGATCGTCGAAGAGCGGCAACTGGGCGAAGCCCAAGCCATTCTCAACCGCCCAGCGCTTGACGACCTTGTACTCGCCGTCGGTCTTGCCGCCGAAGTAATCCAGGAACTTGCAAGCTGCCTCCACCTTACCTTCCTCAACCGCCTTGGGGGTCATGGCATAGAAGCGGACATAGCCAACCGTGGCATGGCTCTTGCCGGGCATGAGGGCGATCTTGAACTGACCGGCGTATTCGCCGCTGCCGGGCTTGTTCACCTCAGCCATGTTGTACTGCGGGAAGATGGTGAAGGTGTGTTGACCAGCCTGCATGGACTTGACCTGGTCAATCTCGGCGGTGGTCAGGCTGGCTGGATCAAAGAGACCCTCTTCGTAGACCTTGCGCAGCCACTCCATCACCTGAGCGGCAGCGCTACCTTCCTGGTTGAAGACCGGATTCAGGTCGGCGTCAAACATGGCGTTGGGACCTTCGTGCTGGCTGTACACCATGGATGTCCAGGCTTCGGGGAAAGCGCCTTCCTTCTGAGACCAAGCCATGATGATCGGATACTCGTTGATCCCTTGCTCCTTGATCGCCTTGGACATGTTGTAGACGTCGTCCCAGGTCTTCGGTCCCTCGGTGAAGCCAGCCTTCTTGAGCAGCGCCTCGTTATATACGAAGTCCATGGTGTCAGCATAGTAGGACAGACCATAAGTCTTGCCCTCATAGGTCATGCCTTCCAGGGCGTAAGGAGCAAGCTCGGTGTTGTAGGTCTTGACGTTAGGGCAGTGCTCGTCGAGCGGCTCAAGCCACCCCGCTGACGCCCACTCCTGAAGCCAGTGATCGGAGCCATACACCAGTTCTGGAGCGCTGCCGGCGGTGAAAAGTCCCACCATGGTGTCATGATACTCCAGCCAGGAGTAATCCTTATGGGTGACGGTGATGTTGGGATTGAGCTCCTGGAATTTTTTGATGTTATCAGCGATGGTCTCCACCCCGTACGACCAGGTGATGAAATTCAAGGCGACAGGGGCTGCTTCTTCGGCAGGCATCGCTTCAGTCGGTGCTTCCTCTGCGGGCGCTTCCACGGTTGGGGCAGCGGTGGGCTGCCGCGCACACCCAACCAGGGCGGTGGCAAGCAGCAACGCGATGACGAACAGGTTGAAGATGAACAACTTGCTTTTCATTTTTATTCTCTCCTCGCTTCATTCTCACAGAAACTTGCGCCTGACATCTCAGGCAGATCGATACTTCAGAAGATCGTCGTTTCGGCAGTGATCACCTCCTTCTTCAGTTCTGTTATCAACCGGAAAGACAAAACTCATTGGAGCTCCAGGTTAAGCATCCACCGGAACCAGGGCTGCCGCGCCAAGGATGCCAATTTCATCACCCAATTGGCTGAGCTGAATCAGCCCAGGATGATAAAGCTGACGAAACACCCAATTCTGCTGCGCCATATCGCTCAGAGTCTGCAGCAGGGGGTCGAGAAGCGTGGCGCCAGCCTTAGGCACGCCTCCGCCAAGTACAAACATCTGTGGGTCATACCCCAGAGCCAGGAACTGGATGACAAATGCAATGTAACCCGCCGCCTGGCGAACGGTCTCTCGGGCAAGTTCATCCGCCTGCTCGGCTGCTTTGAACACCTGTTCTGCCGAGAGGGCAGACAAATCACCGCCCTTTGCTCCACCCAACAGAGATGCCCCACCTGCCTGGATTTTCTGTGCAGCCCGCGCGGCAATCGCCGGACCGGAAGCCAGGGCTTCGAAGCAGCCATGCCCGCCGCATTTGCATTGGGGACCATCCACTTCGATCATCGCATGTCCGATCTCGCCCGCCATGCCATGCGATCCCGAATAAACCTTGCCATGCAAAACCAGCGCGGCAGCGATTCCGGTTCCCAGGACGAGATAGACCATGCTCTCCAAGCCGCGCCCGGCGCCAAAGCGATACTCGCCCAGCGCAGCCGCACGAACATCGTTTTCGATGAAACAAGGCAGACCGAGGCGCTGCTCGAGATGTGCGCGCACCGGCACATCCCGCCAGCCCAGGTTCACCGAAGCCAGACCGATGCCGCGTTGCGCGTCAACCAAGCCAGGAATGCCGAGCCCAACACCGCGCAACTGGGAGCGCTCCACACCCGCCACAGCGATCGCCTGTTCAGCAGCCGCGGCTATGCTATCCAGCGTGGCTTGCGGGTTGCTAACATCAGTAGAGGAACGTACCAATCCCAACAGTTTGCCCTGAGCGTCCACCAGCGAGGCGGCGATCTTGGTACCGCCCACGTCTACGCCGAGCACGAGTGGCAGCGCGAAGGAAGGTCGCTGAGAATTCGAGCTCATGCCATTCTCTCACGCAAGCAAGACGTTCCTCACCACTTCGCGCACAGCAGCGAGGATCGTCGGATCAATACCGGAATCGGTTACCAGGGTATGAACAGCAGTGATCGGCGCTACTAAGGCAGTAGACACCTTGCCAAATTTGGTGTGATCGGCAACTAAGATAACCTCAGGCGCCGATTGGATGATCACGCGATCAGTGGAGACCTCGGGCAGATAATCGTTGGTCAGCCCTTCATCCAGGCTGATGGAGCGAATGCCCATAATGACTTTTTGCGGTCGTAGCTCACGTAACGCCAGCTCAGTGATGTGTCCAATAAAGGAAAGCTCTGAAGGGCGCAAGAAGCCGCCGGTAGCAATCAGGTTGATGCCCGCCTCGTGAGAGAGCAGGTTGATCACCGTCAGAGCGTTCGAAATGACCGTGATTTCGGTGCGACCCGCCAGGTTGCGGGCTACCTCCATAGTGGTCGAGCCGGAACCGATAAAGACCGTATCGCCGGGTTGAATCAGACTCGCCGCAAGCCGTCCGATGCGGCGCTTCTCCTCCAGATTCTCGGCAGAGCGTTGCAAAACCGGCGCTTCGGGAACCACCTTCTCTGCCAACATCGCTCCGCCGTGGATGCGACGCACCTGCCCGATCTGATGCAGATGATCCAGATCACGGCGGACAGTTGCCCGGGAGACGCCCAGCCAGGCGCTCAAATCCGCCACACGCACGCTGGGATTTTGCTCCAAGATCTTCAAGATGCGAAGCTGGCGCTCAAGATGGATCATAAATATGCGTTAATTTTGATAAATCTAATGAATAATATGAATGAATTTGGCGCTTTAAATAATAAAATAGCAAAATTATGCGTCTTTGTCAATAGATTTCGCCTTAATGAATCATAAAAAAATTAATCCCCACCGGTTCAATAATCCGGTAAAATCCATCTTGAATCACACATTAGCCCGATACTACAGGCATTTCACCCAGGTTAAGATATAAACATTGTATATATAATATTGACATAATTTATACATCGTGCTAAAATCGAATTGGGGTTGTCACTGGCTTGGTGGCGACGCCGTTGCATAGCTTGCCTGGCGACTGCCCCACAATCTTGGATTTGCTAAACGTTGAGGATTATTCGAGATGGAAGGACAAAACAGGTCGGCTGTGATCATTGGCGCCGGCATGGGCGGACTGGCAACTGCTCTACGTCTGCGCCGTCGCGGTTGGGAGGTTATTGTTCTAGAAAAACAACCCCGTCCCGGCGGACGCAGCAACCTGTTGCAGGAAAACGGGTTCCGCGCCGATACCGGTCCGACGATCCTGGTAATGAAAGCGGCGTTCGAGGAATTCTATCGCGACATCCAGCATGATTTGCACCAGCGGCTTCGCCTGGTGCAACTCGACCCCAACTACCGCATCTATTACCATGATGGCAGCTTTATTGACCTGTACAGCAACATGGCATTGCTAGCGCAGGAAGTGGAGAAGGTCCGCCCTGGCAGTGCTCAAAGGCTATTTCGCTTCCTGGGTGAGAGCGCCAAGAAATACGAACTGGGGATGGAGTTTGTCGAGCGCAATTATGACCATATAACCGACCTGGCAAATCCCCGCGCCGCTTTACGGCTGTGGCAAACTCAGGCTCATCAAAATCTATACCGACAGGTTTCTCGCTTCTTTGAGTTCGATGACAAACTTACCAAAGCATTCTCCTTCCACTCGATGTTTTTGGGGCTTTCACCTATGGATGCCCTGGCGATGTACAGCCTGATCACCTATGCCGACCTGGCGCTGGGAATGTGGTTCCCGATGGGTGGAATTTATAGCATCATTGAGGACATGCTCGACCTGTGTCAGGAAATGGGAGTGGAGCTGCGCACCAACGCCGCAGTTGAGGAAATCTGCATCGACAGCGGTCGGGTGACTGGCGCGCGTTTGAACAACGGCGAGGTGGTGAAGTCAGACATTGTGGTCTCAAATGCCGATCTACCCTACACCTACCACCACCTGGTTCCCTCGCGTTATCGTAAGCGTTACAGCGATAGCAAACTATCAAAGATGGACTACGCCTGCTCCGGCTTCATCTTATTCTTGGGAGTCGACAGGGTCTACCATAACGTGCGTCATCAGGCGCTTTACTTCTCTGAAGACTACCGCGCCAACCTGGAGGCAATTTTCAAGACCAAACGACTGCCAGATGATCCCTCTTTTCATTTGAACATTCCAACCGTAACTGACCCCAGCCTGGCGCCGCCCGGTCACAGCCTGATTTACGTGCTGGCACCCATGCCAAACCTGCAGGCTGACATCAACTGGGACGAGGCTGCCCCGCACCTGCGCGAAGTCCTCCTGAATCGACTGGAGCAAATTCTCGATCCGGAGCTGCGTCGGCACATTGTTTGGGAGCACTCCTATCGCCCGATTGATTGGTTGACGGATATCAACGCTACGTATGGAACAGCCTTTGGCTCGCTCTCTCATAGATTCTTCCAATCGTCTTATTTTCGCCCACACAACAAGGCAGATGGAATTCGAGGGCTATATTTCGTCGGTCAGGGGACCTATCCAGGCATCGGCATGCCAATGGTCATGATCTCTTCCCGCTTGGTAACACAACGGATTAGTGTAGAATGGATGTAGACATGCAATTCGACTCAATCAGCGCCTACCTCCCTCCTCAAGCATCCACAAGCATCGCCACTGAAGCAGATTACGCTATCTGTTGGCAAATTATGCGTCGCGCCAGCAAGAATTACACGTTTGCCAGCAGATATTTACCAGCAGACAAGTTACCCCATGTGTCTGCTTTGTACGCCTTCATGCGCGTGGGTGACGATCGCGTGGACGTGTCGCACTCGGGCTTTCGCTCAGCGTTGGAAGCAATTGACGATTGGGAGAGAACCTACTGGCAGGCTTTTGAGCTTGGGTACAGTCCACATCCTGTAATGCGCGCCTATCTCGACACGTCGGCGCGTTTTAACATTCCGCCAGAAACTATGTCCAGTTATTTCCGCGCCATGCGCGCTGACCTGACTATCACACGCTATCCTACTTTTGCCGATTTGCTGGACTACATGGATGGCAGCGCCATCCCGGTGGGTCGAGCCATGACTTACATTCTGGGCGTGCGATCGCCTTATTCCATCGCCGACGCTCTACCTGGGGCTGATAGCCTGGCAATAGCCATGCAACTGAGCAACTTTTGGCGAGATATCGGCTCAGATTGGCGCATTGGACGCGTCTATCTTCCACTTGAAGACATGCAGCGCTTCGGATATGACGAAACACAGTTAGCGCAGGGGCGCGTCACCCCAAACTTTATTGCGCTGATGGAGTTTGAATTCGAACGCACCGAAGCTTACTACGCCACCGCACGTCAAAGTGTTAAGATGCTGGCTTGTGGCAACTGGGCTGTGATGAGCGCTTTGGAGATCTACAGATCAATCCTCGCCGGCATCCGCCGCCACCGCTATGATGTCTTTTCCCGTCGCGCCACATCTGGATCGCTGCGCAAACTAGGTCTGGCGTTCAAATCATACTGGCAGCTCAGGCAAATCTGATCATCCAATGACCTATTTTGGCATTCTGGCGCTTTTCTTATTGCCGCCGCTGTTTCTATTATTGATCCTGGTCCCGCGTCAGGTCTGGCGCTGGCTTGCCAGGCGAGAACAAACGGTACACTGGGAGCCCTACCTGCTGGTGCTGATTCACATCGCCGTGGCGCTGATTTACACCACGCCATGGGATAACTACCTGGTTGCAACAGGAGTCTGGTGGTACCACCCCGCTTTGGTGACAGGCATCACCCTCGGTTGGGTGCCAATCGAAGAATACACCTTTTTTGTGCTGCAGACCGCGATCACAGGGTTGTGGACGCTGGCGGTGTTGCGTTGGCTGGCGCCAGAAACCCTGAAGGTGCGATCGAGTCGCCCGCTGCGGGTCGCAATCAGCGCGTTCCTGTTCCTGCTCTGGTTGATTTCTTGTCTGTTGTTTTTTAGTATTCGACCGGAGTTCAACTACCTGACGCTGATCCTTTGCTGGGGACTGATCCCGGTGCTGATCCAGACAAGCTTCGGAGCAGATATCCTGCTGGCAAACTGGCGCTCGCTAGCGTTAAGTGCGCTGGCTCCAACGATCTACCTCTGGCTGTTAGATGCGGCTGCCTTATCTTGGGGCACCTGGACAATCAACCCGGCTCAAACGACGGGGGTAAAATTGGGAATAATCCCGCTTGAAGAGATGTTGTTCTTCTTTCTCACCAACCTGATTATCGGTTCTGGAATGATTCTAACGACTTCCGAGAGCAGCAAGGAGAGAGCCAGGGCGTGGATCGAAGCGCTCAGATCGAGGCGGACCGGCACAACCCAATCCATCAACTAAAGCGATATCCAGGCAAGCGGGTGATTGCCTGGCTGACGGCGTTGATCGGCTGGCTGCTGGTGCTGATCGCCACACCAATAGGGCTGTGGACCGTTGCGGGAGATATCTTCCCTTTCCTTGCCAGCCTTGGGGTATTGGCGCAACTTGGCGCTACATTGTCGGCTTTGAGCATGGGCTGGCAAGCGCGACGCATCCTGGCGACAGGTATGGTTGTGATTGGCATAACCTGGCTGGTGGAAATCATCGGGGTGCGTTTCGCCATCCCTTTCGGACGATACGCCTACAGCGCGGCGTTGCACCCCCAGGTTGGGGGAACGCCAGCGTTAATCCCTCTGGCGTGGTTGATGATGCTTGCTCCCGCCTGGGGGGTGACCCAGGCGATATTGGGTAGTCCGAAGGCGCGGTCGAAAGGCTGGTATTGGCTGGCGTTTTCCGCCCTGGCTGGAATAATCTTCACCGCCTGGGATCTGTATCTCGATCCACAGATGACGCAACGGGGACTGTGGGTTTGGGAAGAAACCGGCAACCCTTCTTACTTTGGCATCCCCTGGTCGAATTATTGGGGCTGGTGGCTCACTGCAACGGCGATCACATTAATCATCCGCCCAACTGACCTGCCTGTACAGCCGCTGCTGGTGATCTACTCTCTGACCTGGATCTTTCAGGCAGTTGGACTGGGCATCTTTTGGGGACAACCCGGACCGGCTTTAGCGGGTTTTGTAGGTATGGGAATCCCGACATTGCTTGCCTGGAAGACAATCTGGCGAGAAGTTGAAAGATGAATGTCTTATTGTGGACTGTTTTGGGTTTCTTATCTGGGGCAATCCCCTATTCCGTGTTAGTGGGTCGGATTGCCGGCAAGCGGGATATCCGCCAGTATGGCGACCATAATCCCGGCGCTGCCAACGTCCTGCGGGCGGCTGGCGTTGGATGGGGGTTTCTGGCGTTGCTCTTAGACGCACTCAAGGGCGCCATCCCGGTGGGAATAGCCTGGTTTCTGGTCGAGTTGCATGGCTGGCAAATCGTCCCTGTGGCGTTGGCGCCGATTGCCGGACACGCCTTCTCTCCTTTCCTCAAATGGCAAGGGGGCAAAGCTGTGGCGGTGACCTTTGGCATATGGACAGGGCTTACAGTAGGCGCCGCGCCAACCATATTGGGCTTATTAATGGGCGTCTTTTTCGCCACAACCAGCGTCAGCGGTTGGGCGGTGTTGTTCGCCTTGCTGGCGTTTGGCGGCTTTCTCAGCCTGGCGTACTTACCTGAACTGCCGGAGTTTCTGCTCATCTGGTTGGGCAATCTGCTGTTGTTGGCATGGAAGCACCGCAGCGAATTGCGTGAGCCGCCCCGGTTGCGACACTGGTTCAGGCGCAAGCAATGATTTTCCTGGCTATTTTTATCCTGTGCGCCCTGATTGCGATCTCCGGTATTTGCGTGGTAAATACGCTGAGCTTCCCGCGGCTCAGACAAGCCTCGCCAGCTCGCTGGCGCAGCGTTTCTCTGCTGGTGCCAGCGCGCAACGAAGCCAGAGTCATCGGCAAGACTATACGCAATCTACTCCAGCAGGATTACCCGGATTACGAGGTGGTGCTGTTGGATGACGACTCTACCGATGGAACGCTAGAAATCGCCCGCCAGGCGGCACAGGGTGATCAGCGCTTTCGACCTCTGAGCGGCTTGCCCTTACCCGACGGATGGACGGGTAAAAATTGGGCTTGCCACCAACTAGCGCAAGCAGCGCAGGGGGAGGTGCTGGTCTTCACCGACGCCGATGTGCACTGGCAGCCGGCTGCCCTGCGCTCTTTGATGGCGCTGATGGAGCGCACCCATGCCGACGCTGTTACCGTCTGGCCAGCCCAACACACGGTGACCTGGGCTGAAAGGCTGGTAGTCCCGACGATGACCTACGCCATCATGGCGTATCTGCCCGAATTGGGCGTTCGCTACATTCCCTTGCCAGCCTTCGCCGCCGCCAATGGGCAATGTCTGGCATTTCATCGTCAAGCGTATGAACGGAGCGGCGGACACGCCGCCGTGCGTTCGAAAGTGGTAGAAGACGTAGCCCTGGCAAGAGCTGCTAAACGGGCGGGCATGCGCCTGGTGATGGCGCTTGGGCAAGGAATGATCAGCGCTCGAATGTACACGAACTGGCAGAAAGTGCGCGACGGTTTTGCCAAAAGCATCCTGGAGGGTCACGGAGGAACATTGCTTCTATGTCTTTCGGCGCTGCTTCACTGGCTGATTTTCGTTTACCCGTGGGCGTGGTTAGCGCTGGGAGGCGGGTGGAGTAAGGCTGACCATGACGCCTGGTTGGGGTGGCCTCTCATGCCGCTGGCGATGATCGCCCTGGGAGTGGGCGTGCGCCTGCTCAGCGCTGCCGCCACGCGCCACCGCCTGGAAGATAGTTTCTGGATGCCGGTTTCGGTCGTGTTGCTGACACTGATCGCCGTACAATCACTTTGGTGGCATTACCGCTACGGCGGACCGCAATGGAAAGGCAGGCGTATTGCCGCCAGTGTGCCGCGTCAGGTCGAGGGAAAACCAAGGGAAAGATGAGCCGCAAGCCAATCATCGTCATCGGAGCAGGAATTGGAGGGCTGAGCGCAGCTATCCGTCTGGCAGCATCCGGCAGGCGGGTGCTGGTGTTGGAGCAGAATTCCCGGGTAGGTGGGAAAATGGGAGAGGTGCGCCGGGATGGATTCCGGTGGGATACTGGTCCTTCCGTGATCACTATGCGTCATGTGTTCGACGAGCTTTTCAGCGCTGCAGGCAGGCGGTTGGATGACTACCTGCACCTCGAAGCTGTCGAGCCATTGACGCGCTATTTCTTCCCCGATGGCGTCCGGTTGGATGTTACTCGTGATCTACCACAAATGCTGAAGCAAATTCGTCAATTGAACGAGCGTGACGTGGAAGGCTATCTGCGCTTCCTGGCATATGCTGCACGCCTGCATCGGATTACCGGTCCGGTCTTCATCTACAACTATCCTCCGAGCTGGCGTAGCCTGAGCCGCGTCTCGCCTGCGGATATCCTGGCTGTAGACGGATTGCGCTCCATGCACCGTGCGATAAGTAGCTTTGTTCAATCGCCCCACCTACGACAGGTGTTGGGGCGCTTTGCGACCTATGTGGGTGCCAGCCCATTCCTGGCGCCTGCTACGCTGAATGTTATCGCCCACGTTGAACTCAACGAAGGTGTATGGTATCCACGCGGCGGTGTCTATCGGATTGCCGAAGCCTATGCGCATCTCGCGCAGGAGTTGGGTGTGGAAATACAAACTGATACCCGGGTTGCAGGCATCGAGGTACAAAGTAGCCGCGTTGTCGGCGTGCGCCTCGAAGACGGACGGCTGATTTCCTCCAACGCGGTAATCGCTAACGTTGACATAGCCTCCCTGTATGAAAAATTGCGGGCACCTCAACCTGACGCCCAAAGGCAACTAGCCAAAATCCAACGGCAACCACTATCATGTTCGGGGTTCATCTTATTGCTGGGGGTGGAAGGAAAGCACCTGCAGCTTACACACCACAACATCTTCTTCTCTTCCGATTATTACCTGGAGTTTGAACAGATCTTCGATCGAGGCGTTCCCCCCAGTGAGCCGACCATATACCTTGCCATAACCAGCCGCTCCACGCCCGAAGACGCCCCGCCAGGCTTGGAAAACTGGTTTGTCTTGGTCAACGCCCCAGCCCAGAGAGCCACATGGGATTGGAGAACCCAGGCGGAGTCCTACGGCAGCCGGGTGTTGGATTTGCTGGCAGCCCGCGGATTCGATGTCCGTGATAAATTGCGAACAAAGATCATCATTACACCTCTTGAAATTGAGCAGATGAGCGGCGCTTACCGGGGAGCTCTATACGGCTTTTCTTCCAACAGCCGCTGGGCGGCTTTCCGGCGTCCGCATAATCGCGCTCGCGAAGTAGGTGGGCTGTATTTTGCCGGAGGTACGGTCCACCCTGGCGGCGGCGTCCCCCTGGCGACTCTATCCGGGAAGGTTGCCAGTCAGATGTTGATCGAGGATGGCTTTTAATGGAAATCCCGACACCAAGCCAGCAGGCGGGGCTGAAAGCGCTCTCGGTGTTGCTCAGGGAACGCCACCCACTGGCTTCAATGCAAGTCTTCCACGCCGAATTGGGCGATGTGTTTCGCATCAACCTGCCGAGTTTCAAACCAGTGGTGATGGTTGGGCCGCAGGCAGCCCACTTCGTCCTGGTGGAAGGGCGTCATGAGCTGCGCTGGCGCAATGAAAACGATCCGGTCGTGCGCCTCTTGCGCCATGGTGTGTTGGTAGAAGACGGCGAGGAACATGATCGCCTGCGGCGGTTGATGAACCCAAGCCTGCACCGCCGCATGCTAGACGACTACGTTTCTGTCATGGTGAGCTGCACCGATCAGGTGATCGCCGGCTGGAAGCCCGGTGAAATTTACCCTATGTTGGATGAAATGCGCAAGATCGCCCTGCTGATCCTGACGCGAACGCTGTTTCGTGTGGACTACACGCCAGAATTGAAACGTCTGTGGAAGACGGTGCTAGGGGTTATTGGCTACATCTCACCGGGAGTCTGGATGCTATGGCGCGGCTTTCCCCGACCGCAATACCGCAAAGCTATCCACCTGATGGATGCATATCTCCATCGCATCATCACCCAGCGGCGCGCCGAGTTGCAGCGGGGCATCGAAGCGACGGATGACCTGCTAAGCACCTTGTTGCTTTCCGGAATGGACGATGAACTGGCGCGCGACCAGCTATTGACCATGCTGATCGCCGGTCACGATACCAGCACGGCGCTGCTAGCATGGACCCTGACGCTGTTGGGGCAACATCCCGACTGGATGAGTAAAGTCAGAGACGAGGTGACGGGTGTGTTGGGAGACGACCCACCCACGCCAGAAGCAGTCATCCGACTTGAAACGCTCAGAATGGTGACTGAAGAAGCTCTGCGCCTGTATCCACCCATCCACCTGGGATCACGACTTGCAGCGAGAGAGCTCAACTTCAACGGTTATCGCATTCCGGAAGGTGAGCGTGTGATCTACTCGATCTATCTGACCCAGCGTCATCCCGACTATTGGGATGATCCCAACGAATTCAAACCTGAACGGCACGCCGCTGGAAGACAACACACGCCCTATAGCTGGCTGGCTTTTGGCGGCGGACCGCGCAATTGCATTGGCGCTGCATTTGGTCAGGTAGAAACAAAGGTGGTACTGGCGCGAGTGCTCCAGCGCTTCAATCTGGAACTCCTGGACCGTCGCATTCACCCACATATGGGCGCAACCCTGGAGCCGCGACCCGGGGTGCGCATGCGCGTGCAGCCCATTTGACTCACTTACTCCCGATCCACCGCAACGCTTCCTCAGCTTTGGGATGACCAAGAGTCTGGGCGCGCTTGAAGCAATTGTACGCAGTTCGCCGATCTCCCTGTTTGGCTGCCGACCAGCCAAGCCATAGCCAGGCATTGGCGTTGTAGGGTTGCGCCTGGACGACGTGGCGCAACTCGCGCATCCCATCCTTAAAATTGTCGCCTTTCACATGTGCTATGCCCTGCTTGAGCAACTGGTAGAGTTGTGCATCCGAGTTCTCAGGGCGAACCGGCTGGGTGTCCGCTTGTTTTGCGGACGGCAGCGGTTTAGCGCCCAGAGAAAGCGCCGGAGCCGCCTCAAGGGCGGCGGACGGTTGCGATGCTATCCTGGTCGGTTGCGTAGCAGCAGGTTGCGCCTGCTCCAGATTCACACCGCCTGCTTCCCCTGGAGAAAATGGCACTTCAGGAGCGGGCATCCTGACGTCGGAGGTTGATTTTCGGCGACGAGCGATGAGCAGGATCAACAATACGATCAGCAGCCCTGCCAGCAACGCGCCGCAGATGAGTAAGAGCAGAAGCGAACTGCCTTGCGGTAATCCATTGGCAACCAGGAAGCCCTCCAGAAAGCCGGGCACCTGCTGAACGTTTGCCGGCCAGTAGAGAGGAGTGGGCGTGGGTGTGGATAGCGGAGCAGCCAGCGTGGCAGACACACCGGCGATAATTGTCGCCGTTGGCACTGCTTTCTGGCTGGTAAAGTCAACCTGCAGGGCGTCTGGCGGAAGGCTTACCCTGCGCCGCTCCGGTTCGAAGGGCGCGGCATTCCCCTGGGGAGAGAGGTTGTATTTACCCGCCTTCAACCCGCTGATCACATAGGTTCCATCCTCGGCTGTGGTCGTGGCGGGCTGATCATCCAAGAGGATAGTAACACCAGAGACCGGCTGACCAGCGGTGTCGGTGACCTTGCCGCTGATCAGGTAAGTCTCCGGTGGTCCATGGCGCAGGTTGCCAATCCAATAGGCTGGCGATGACGACATTGCCGGAAATACCCTGTCTTCGCCGCCGCCCAAATTGCGCAGCAAGAGCTGACCGGCGCCTTCAGCGTCCGGTTCACTTTGCGCAAACCAGCCGCCATCAGCCGAAAAGCCATCCAGAACGGGGATTTTTACCGCAGCGAGCTGCTCCTGGCTGCGTCCATCGCAGCTTACCAGACCAGCGCGCATACCGGCGGAATCTGCAACCTGATACAAAAGCCACTCCCCGTCCGAGGAGAGTTGCGCCCAAATGCCCGGTTTTTGCTCTGGCGGGATGGTTGCCAGGTTGGCAGTGAGCACGTTAGTCTCCTCACCACCAGCGGGTTTCAAACAGACCAGAGTGACCAGGTCATACGCCCCAACGCCGACCAACAAGGTGTTGCCATCGTCAGAGGCGTCAAAAAGGATATCGGCGACCTTGCTGGCAGCGCTCAAATCGGCAGCAAGGCGATACCCGCCGTAAAAATATCCGTCGCCGCTCACCAGCCAGCTTTGCAAACCCAAGCCACGCTGATCGAAGTCGCCAATGTAAAGTTGCTTCCCCGAGGCAGGATTTACAGCGAAGGCGGAGAAGCCAGCGCTCGTGGGACGGGTCAGGGCAATATATTTTCCATCCGGCGACCAGCTCTCCACCAACATCCCTTCGCTCAACAAAGTCGACTCGCCGGTGACAGGATTGTAGAGATAGGAGCGAAAGCCGTTGATAGCCGACGCATCCTGGACTGTATAGGCTAGCAAATCCTGTCCAGACGACCAGCGGTGCTGGCATATCCCGGTCATAGCAATCCGGGTAGGCGGGGTGGATGCGCCGATCAGCCACAAACCGCCATCAACGGAACAATAGCTCAGCCAGGAACCATTGTAAGACCACTCAGGCAGACTTGCAGCGTTTGGAACCCGAACAGCGTTGCCGTCCTGACGCACAAGCCAGACCGCCCCATCTTGCCCCCGGAATGAAAGGTGGGTTTCATCAGGCGACCAGTTGATCGAACCATTTTGTGGGGCAGAAGGCAAGGCAACAGTGTGGAGCGAGAGCTTTCCACTCTCACGGAAATCGAGAACAAGCCAGCGGTTCCCATATACCAGACTGCGCCGGCTTGGGGAAGGAGTGAAGCCAGCCAGCGCCATCGGGCGTGTCAGATCGACCTGAGCGCCGGTTTGCGCGTTGGCAAGCACCAACCGGTAATCCGGCGAGATGTAAAACAACAAACCCTCGGCATGGGGAAAATCCAGTAACACATCCTGCGGCAGACTGGCAGCAGGCGGGGGTTGCTGCGGCAAGGGAGCCCAATCAACAGCCCAGTCGCTGGCAGTAGTCAGGGGGGCAGAGAGGTCGCTGGCAAGGTCATAAAGCGCCAGAATGATGTGCTCACCCTCGCTATAGCCAAACAGGAGCTGAGTGCTATCTGGAGCCCACACAAGAGGGATCAGACTATCTGGTCCATGGTACAACCGACGCAGGTTCTCGCCGTTCGGGTCAATCAAAACCAAGCGCGCTCCCGGTTCGCCGAACATCGCTGCGCTGAAGGCGATATTCTGACCATCCGGTGACCAAAGCGGATGGATCGCAGCCGCCTCGGGGTTTGAGAAGACCTTTCGCAAACCGCTGCCATCAGGCGCCGAGACAAACAGAGCTGCCCCCGGAAAGCCGCCATATGTCACCTGGTCGAAGACCACCTGTGTCCCATCCGGCGACCAGTCGGAGAGACCCGGGAACAGATTTGCCCCCAAACCCAGCCAGTTAGCCAGGGATGAGCTTTCCAACTGCCAGTTGCGCAAGACGCCCAATCCTTCAAAGTAGATCACCTCATAAAAACGCATCCAGCGTCCATCTGGGGAGAGATCGGGATAAATCAGTGGGTTGTCGCCGGGCGGCGGGATGAGCTCTGACTGTGCGCCGGAGATGATATTCGCCTGCCAGATGCCGGCATAGGTACCCCAAACAGAGCCATCGCCCGCGCTGGCTGGCGCGAAGGCGCGTGCATAATAGAGCTGCAAACCATCCAATGACCAATCAAACAACGGGATAGAGGAATCTTTGCAGTGAACATCCTGACTGACCAAAAACGGCAGCCATTCCCCGCTCCAAACCATATAGAGTTGTCCCTTGCCTGAACCCTCCTCATCGCTGACGCAATAAGCCAGGCGGCTGCCATCCGCCGACCAGATCGGGGAGTGATAGCGCCGTTCCGTCGTGGCGTCGTAGGTAATAGGGATTGGGATTTGGCTATCGCTGCGCAGCACCCACAGATTGCCATCCGCACCGATGTAGGCAATCTGTCCCGTAAAAGTGGGCTGGGGCTGCTCCTGGGCAACAGCTGCCAGGGGCAATAAGACTGGGGCGAAAAGCGAGATGAGAAGAATAAAACGACGAATAGACATGATCTGCCATCCCAGATCGGTTTAGCGAAGCGCCACCCGTTTCTGGTGCAACTTTCTTGCCGGGTTGGTCAGGACGAGCTGATTGTACTCTGAGACAGCAAGATCATGCAAACAAAAGCTCTGCCGTGCGCTTAAGCATGGGCACCCCCCGCACTTCTGTTTCGAACAGCGGCAGGATCGCCCGCACCTTCCCGTCGAACTCCTTCCAAATCGTCCCCATGTGCTCCTCTTGCATGGCGATGCGGTTTTTGACAAAATCCGGCGCATCGGCTCCTACACTGGTTTTGTCAATCACCATATTGACGATCACCCCCCCAACCGGTATACCAAATTCATGGAACCAGCCGATAAAACGGGTGATGACCGCGATCGGCAGTGCTTCGGGGAGGGTGACGAAGAAAAAGGCGGTCAGGTTTTCGTCGGTCAGGAGGGTCTTAGCGCGGCTCATGCGCTCTCGCAGCTTCAACAGATAATCCATCAATGGATCTTTTTCTTTCTTCCTTCTACTATACGAGAGCAATTCACGCAAAGTCATGGCTTCCTGCCGGCTTTGCACCATTTTGTTCACCCACATCGAATAGACGCTGGACATGCCGAGCAAGCGACGCGCATTGGCAGTAGGCGCGGTATCGAAGACGTATACCTCGTATTTATCTTCGAACATGAGGTCGATCATGTTCTCAAACATCGCCGACTCTTCAAAAGCCGGGTTCATGGTAGCTGATTCAACGAACTCATCAGCTTTTGTCTTGACATCAGCGAACTTGAGAAACCATTCGATCTTCTCGCGAATTTCCCTTTTGGACTTTTCGATCGTGTCCTTGGTGTCAATTTCATAGGCTGTCAGATTGGGCACGCCAGCTACCGGCGTGGGTTTGCCAAAAACATTCTGACCGAGCAGGCTGGAAAGCGAATGCACCGGATTGGTCGAAGCCAGCAAGGTATTCTTGCCTTGCTGAGCCGCCCAAAGAGCGGCGGCACCAGCCATCACGGTTTTTCCCACGCCCCCTTTCCCACCAAAAAATATGTATTTGATGCGCGGGTTTTCGGAGAGGAATTGCCGCATGGATTTCTCTATCATGCTGCACCTCCAAACATCACTTCAGCCATGCGCTCGATCATCGGCAAACCGGTGATGTCGCGTTCGAACTCGGGGATGCGCGCCAGCACCTGATTCCCGAAGATTTGGTCAATTTTTGCCAGGTAGGTCTTCTGCATCTCCAGGCGATAGCGCAAATACTGCGGAATGTCCTGCTCACCCAACGCAGGCGGGATGACGCGGTTGACGATGTAACCCGAAAGGGGCACCTCAAATTTCGCGAATAACTCCGCAGCCTTCTGAGTGTCCAGGATGATCATCTCCTCCGGCACGATTACGAAGAAAAACGCGGTCTTCTGCTTATCTGTGAGAATGCTGGAGGAGGTATTGATGCGATATTTGATCTCCTGTAGCTCTCGCAGGATTTTATCCTCCTCGGTCTCTTTTCTACGCTGCATCACTGCGGCGACCTTCGAGTACTCCTCCATCTCGGCTCTGAGCGCAGTGATCTTGTCGATCCACTGGTCATAGACGGAAGCCATGCTCAGATAATACAAGGCGTGTCCGAGCGGCACGAGGTCATAAATGTAATAATCATACTGACCACCGACCACGATATCAACCACCTCGTCAAAGATGGCGCTTTCCTCCATCGCGGGTTCGGCAGCAGCAGCCTGGATGTAATTTTCGATCTCCTCCGGCACTTCTGGCAAACCATACATGTCCAGGATTTTCTGACGAATCTCCTGTTGATATTCTCTGATGCGCTGATCGGCGTCGATTTCCTGGGCAAACAGGTTCGGCATGATCTCTACCGCGCCTTTGCCGAAAATATCACGCTGGAAGATGTCCGAAAGGCTGGCTTGAGGGTCAACCGAAAAAACCAGGACGCGGTAGCCCTGCTTTGCCAGCCAATAGGCGGTGGCGGCGCTGAAGGTGGTTTTGCCCAACCCGCCCTTGCCGCCAAACATAATGTACCGACGGTTGGGGTTCTGTTCAAAGACCTGTCGAAGAGACATGATTGTTCCCTCGTTAAGCCAGGGCGTCAGTGAGGTCTTTTTCGCGCAACATACGTCGTTTCCAGGTGCTGATCTGTGGCACGACGTAAGGCAACAAGCGCAGGCTATAGTAGGGCGGCAGGATGGGAATCCCCAACAGGTCGCCCATGGTGATCAGGATGAACAAATGCTCCATGCTGCCACGCGTTTTCAGGGCGAAACGCGCCATGTCGTGACCAGCCATGCCATACAGCACGCTGCGAAAGGTGTTCCACAAACTGGGTTTTTCTTTCTCTTCTGAATCTGACATCGAGAACTCCTTAAGTGATCTCTTGGTCGCACAAATCGGTTAGATCTCTCTCACGCAACAAACTTCGCCGCCACCCCGTCATGTTTGGCATCACATAGGGTAGCAAGCGCAATGTGTAATATGGAGGCAAAATAGGTACTCCCAACAGATCGCCAAAAACTACCAGGATGAATAAGTGCTCAAGACTGGCGCGCTCTTTATGCAAATCGCGCACCATTTCATATACAGTAGCGCCGTAGATCATCTGACCCAGCGCGACCAATAATCGTCGCCCGCTCTCTTTCAGGTTAGCGAGATGGCTTATAACTTCCAATTCTATACGCTCCGCCGGGATGATCACCCAACAGGAGAGAGAGGCTGATCGCGCCGTAACGCCTCCAATATTGTTTCTTCGATCCGCCCCATGTCCCAGCCGCTAACTTTTCGATTGCCAGCGATGATAAACGCCGGATACGATCGCACACCATACCTTATTGATTTTATCACCCCTTGAAGGGAACGGGGATCCCACACACGCAGCAAAATCTGATCGCCAAAACGATCAGCCAGATGAAAGATAAACTGAGATAAGCGCTCAAAATCCGCCTGCCATTCCGGCGGATATTCCTCCAAGCCGCGCTCGGGTGGAGCCTTGTCCAGATTGGCGCGCGCCAACAAAACTTCACAGGAAAGACACAGGCCCCACCCTTCTGGCAGCGGGGAGATCACATCAACCGAGATGTAGCGCATGTGCTCGACTAGCGTGCGGCGCACACTCGAAGCGTGCGCCGCACAGGACCTATGCAGCCGCCCGGACTTCAGCCCGGTAGCGCTGGAAAGCTTTGTAGGCGTCCCAGGCCAAGATCAGTGCCGCCACTACCAGTACCAGGCTGACCAGCCCAATGATGATGTTCGCCGACATCACCTGCCCCACGGTGAGCTTTTGCTTTTCAGCCAGGGCTGCAGCTTTAGGCAAGTTCAAAATCAAGGCTTCGTAAGCCTTGTAGAGCAAGGCGCCGATAGTGGTGACGAACATGAAGAGGAACGGCCACAGCGCCCACTGGTAATTCTTGGCTTTGGAAAGCAACCAGAGCGTGACCAACAACAAGGCGAGCGAAGCCATCAACTGGTTGGCGGCGCCAAAGACCACCCAGATTTGCAAGAAGGGCACCAGCCAGATCAGCACCAGGGTCAGCACCAGGGCGATGATCGTGCCGACATGCATATTCTTCATCGCCGGGATACGGTCCCCCAGCGCTTCGGCGCTGGCGACGCGCATGAAGCGCACCACGAGATACATGATGGTCAGCGCCATCAGGGTCAGGAAGACCGATCCATAAGCCACCCCAAACTGCTGGCTCAACCCCCACTTGTTCATGAAGGTCGCCAGACCTTGGGAGAAAACTGCAGCTGCCTTAGCACCGCCGCCGGCGTCCACATAGCCCTGGTAGCTGCCAAACGCCACAGTAGCAGTGAGGAAAGCCAAGATGGCGAAGATCATCTCCAGGAACATGGCGCCGCCGCCGACATAGAGCGCATCGGTTTCCTTCTCGAGCTGTCGGGCAGTGCCGGATGAAGAAACCAGGCTATGCCAGCCGGAAATGGCGCCGCAGGCGATGGTAACGAACAGAATTGGCCAAAGTGGTCCGAGACCAGCGACATTGAAGGAGGTAAACGCCGGAAAGTCGCCCATGCCTGGTCGCCAGATCAACAACCCCAAAATGCCGCCTATGACCCCCAGAAAGACGATCCAGAAGGCAACGTAGTTGATGGGTTGCGCCCAGCGCCAGATGGGGAGCACGGCGCCGAAATAGCAGATGACCACTACCAGCAGGCTGCCGATCAGCTTCGCCTGTGTGACCGCCAGGAACAGGGTCGGGCTGGTTGCACCACCCAGGGTGCCGTAAATGGTGGCGAAGAAATCCTGCACCGGCTTGAGTGTGCCCAGCCAGATGCCCAGGAACGAGAGCACCACCGTAATCACGCTGGTAAGGATGATGTCCTGCTTCCACTTATAGGTCATCTGTCCGGCAAGGATGCCCACCAGGATGACGATGATCACCCCCAAGGGCACTGCCGGATTGGTGAGCAGGTTAAAGCCGACCTGCACGCCAAACGCCCCCATAATCAGCCACAGGTAAAAGTATATGAATGTGAGCAAAATCATCCTGGAGCGTGGAGAAACCAGGCGGTAACTCAAGGCGCCAAAGCTTTGCCCCTCTTCGCGCACTCCCATGACGATCGAGGCGTAATCCTGCACCCAACCGATGAAGAAGGTACCCAGGACAATCCAAATCAGCGCCGGCAGCCAGCCCCATTGGACGGCGATGATTGGACCCAGGATCGGTCCCAGCGCTGCAATGGACTTGAACTGGTAACCGAACAACACGTTGCGGTTGGCGGGTGTGAAATCAACACCGTCCATAAACATCTTCGCCGGGGTTGCTTTCTTCGGGTCAGGCTGGATAACTTTAGCGTCAATTGACCTGGCATAGACCCCGTATCCCACGACAATCGCTATGACACCAATGATCAGGATCAGAATCGCGTTCATAGTTCACTCCTTGAGCCTAATCGAATGCGTTGAGTTGCAAACCCTGAGACATTCAATTAAGATGGTTCGCGACTGTGACAGTTCATGAGCTCAGACCTGTGCCTTTCCTTCAATAACTACCTCCTTTCTGCGCTCTAGCTTGATCCAACCTCTTGCTCGCGAACTCATGAGCAAGTACGATAACTCAGAAAGGGGATGCACCGATCACCAATAAGCTCACTTCGCCCTACCGAATCCCACCCAATGCACAATACTTGTACCGGTAACACTAATTACTATATATCGAACTTATCAAATCGCCACATGCGCCTCGATTTATCTCATCTGACTGACCCACAGAGCAAAATTCACGTTGACAGTCGGATCATCATATCCTGCTTCGATAATCAGCCTGCGGGAGGTTATAATATCGACTGCTCGCCGACCTGATATGAGATTATCGATTTTGACGAGCATACCAACATGAGTCTGCCCGGTCTTCTGTTGCTCACTGGCTTTTGCTACATCCTGATCATCGGAGGGATGAGCTTGCTGCGTCGCGAAGGGCTGTCTGGACAGTTTGCTGTCGAAGCGATCATCATCACAGCCCTGGTCAGCGGTCTCACTTACCTGACCAACTCTCCGACCCATCCTGTCCTGCTCCTGGTTTTGCTGTATTTGATCACCATGCGCGTGCGTCTGATGGTTGACGTGGGAAATTATTTCGCGGTGAAAGGGAAGTTTGGGATTGCAGAACGATGGTATCAGATCGCCCATCGCCTTTTGCCTGATCGCACCAGCCGCCTGATTATCCTGGTTAATCAAGGTGCCTGCCTGTTGCAGCAAGGCAAGCTCGATCAGGCAATCCAGACATTTTTGGATGTGCTGCAGAAAAAACGCGAGGGACACCTTGGCGTTAAGTACGAAGCTGCAACCCATTACAACCTAGGAATCGCATACCGTCGTAAAGCTATGGACACGCAGGCAACGCTTGAGTTTAATGCCGTCATTGATACCTGGCCAGCCTCAGAATACGCCCGACGTGCAGCAAAAGCATTGTCTCAAAAGCGTCAATAATAATAACACTCCCCATTGACAATGGTTGCGCATGGGAGAACGCAAACCAAACAGGTGTCTTTCTTAAGCTTTATCAGATATTCCCTACTTCGACTTTTGAAATCCCGAGCGTTCTTCAGCAAAATCCCTCGATAAGACGCTCTGGTGATGTTATACTTACGAATAAGTTCTGTACAACACAAACCACCCCAATCCAGGTTACACCGGTTATCTTACTTCAATCACCTGAAGGAGATGCGTCATGAAAGGGAATGATCAAGTCATCGCAACACTGAACGATTTACTCTCCGACGAGCTAACTGCCATCAACCAGTACATGGTGCATTCTGCCATGTGCGAAAACTGGGGGTATGAGAGATTACACGAGCTGGTCGAGAAGCGCGCCATCACCGAGATGAAGCACGCCGAGAGCCTGATCGAGCGCATCCTTTTCCTCAACGGTGCGCCGATCGTCAGCAACCTGAAGAAAATCAACATCGGAGCAAAAGTCGAATCTCAGCTCGCCTATGATCTGAATGCAGAGCTTGATGCGGTCAAGGCTTACAATGCTGGCATCAAGCTGTGCGTCGAAGTAGGCGATAATGGCAGCCGCGAGCTGCTCGAGTCCATCCTTAAAGACGAAGAAGAGCATGTGGACTGGCTCGAAGCCCAACTGGATCAGATCGAACACATGGGTATCTCCGACTACCTGGGAGAACAGATCTCCTGAGTGATGAAGTCAATCCCCTCCAGATTACCGGGGCGCCGGTCGGCTGGACCGACCAGGCGCCCTAAATTTTCCCCTGCCCTTGCTACCCCCAAATGGTCTGGTTCAGCGCAATATAAAGCCCTTTCATGCGCGCCTCCAGTTGTTCACAGGCACGACGGATATCCTCGCGCCGCTGTCCCGTGTGCTGGTAATACAATGGCTGATCCACGTGCACCGTCCGGCTTTCGGGGTGCACAATCACCGGGTAAACCGGCAAGCGCGCCCCCGTATCCTGTTCATAAACACGGCATAAAGCGAAAAATCCACACAGGAAGGATCGCATGCCAGTTTGTAAATCTAAAGGACCGGTTGGGTCTTCTGGAAATATCAACAGCCGTTTGCCTTGCTGCAGCAAGAGCCGGCTGCGCCTGAAAGCCTCCCAGGGAAAACCTTTATTTCTCTCCACCGGCACTGAACCCATGCCCGCAAGCATGCGCACTGCGATCTGAGCAATCGCAAAAGAAACGCCCGCGCCGGCGTGACCGTTCAGGTGCAAGGTGGGGCGGACGAAATCGTCATGCAGGTAGCGGGGAGCGCGCTGCAGATCCAGATTTTCGGCGATCACCCAGGGATAAAAGCGGAATGGCAGCGTCAGAATGACCTGGATCGGTCCCAGACTGCCCAGGTGGTTGGCGACGAAGATCGCTGCGCCTTCCTGACTGACATTCTCTAAACCTTTTGGTCGAAAGCGAAAAGGGCTGCCCGCTGTCCGCAGCGCATTGTAGAGGAAATCATCGGTGTGGTATGAAGCCAAGTTGTCTGTTCTCCATGTCAGGCTGCCGGCGAGCTATTCCAAATTTACAACACCTTTATGAGCCAAAAGTTTTCCCTGTTATATAATAATATCAACCTACACTTAGCACAGGTTATCGACTTAATTCAGTATCGTCGTTGTCACGCTCAAACAGACATATTTGGGCAGGGCAGGCAAACATGGCTAAGAAGAAAAATAATAAGGATAAATCGAAAGCGGCATCCGGTGGCATTGCGGCTCAACCTGGGGTCGAAGCAGTCGCATCCAGCCCCTCCCCTCCGCCAACAATGGTAGACAAGGTTGAATCAATTGCGTGCAAGCCGGATAAACGCAAGCCGTTGGATGATGAGTATTACCAGAAAGAGCTGCGCCGGTTGCAGATTGAATTGGTCAAGCTACAGGAATGGATCAGATTCAAGGGCTTGAAAGTGGTGGTGATCTTCGAAGGCAGAGATGCAGCCGGGAAAGGTGGGGTGATCAAACGTATCACCGAGACCCTGAACCCGCGTATCTGCCGCGTGGTAGCGCTGCCGGTTCCCACGGAGCGAGAGAAGACGCAATGGTACTTCCAACGCTATGTGGCGCATTTACCCGCCGCTGGCGAAATGGTGCTCTTTGATCGAAGCTGGTACAACCGCGCCGGCGTCGAGCGGGTGATGGGCTACTGCACTGAGGCGGAATATCAGGAATTTCTGCGCTCCTGCCCGGAGTTCGAACGCATGCTGGTGCGCTCGGGAATTATCCTGATTAAGTACTGGTTCTCGGTGAGCGACGAAGAGCAGGAAAGACGCTTCAAAGCCAGGCTGGAAGACCCCACAAAGCGCTGGAAGCTCAGTCCAATGGACCTCGAGTCGCGCACGCGCTGGGTTGAGTACTCCATGGCGAAGGATGAGATGTTCAAATATACGGATATCAAGCAATGTCCCTGGTGGGTGGTAAACTCGGACGACAAGAAACGGGCGCGCCTGAATTGCATCGCTCATCTGCTGAGCATGATTCCATATGAGGATCTCACGCCTCCGCCGATGGAGCTGCCGCCGCGCCGACCGGACCGCACCGGCTATGTGCGCCCGCCCATAACCGATCAAACCTTTGTACCGGAGATTTACTGACCCCCGGCAGGTATATTGCAGATGAAGATTTACCGGATATACCTGCTGATCCTGGCAGTTTTACTCCCAGGGATAGCGTGTAATTATCCACGCCCGCAGCCCACACAGAACTCATTAAGCGCTGATGCGCTGCGACAGACGCTGGCAGCTCTATCCCCTGCTCCCAGCACCCCCAGCTCAGAAGCCACTTCAGCGCCCAAATTCCCGACGCCCTCAACTGAGCTTCCCGGTGAAGCGCCAGCCTTCTATCCATATGTTATCCGCTCCGGTGATACGCTCCAAGGCTTGCAGAAGCGTTTTGGAACGCCTCTGGAACAGCTCTTCGCTTCTTACGGCTTGCCGATTCACGGCTACCTGCCAATTGACTTCCCGATCGACATCCCCAACGGTCTGGACCCAGCGCTCCCAACCACGCCCGCTATTCTGCTCCTGCCGGACCATGAAGCGGTTTATTCGCCTACCGCCGTTGATTTTGACGTAGCGGCTTATATACACCAGGCTGGAGAGTATCTGAGCAGCTATCAGGAGATGGTTGACGGGGAAATTGTGAGCGGTGCGGAGATCATCCAGCGCGTGGCGAGCGAAGCTTCGGTCAACCCCCGCCTGTTGCTGGCGTTCTTGGAATACCGGTCGGGCTGGGTGAGCGGACAGCCTTTTGCAGGGGGCAACCCTAATTATCCGTTAGGCTTTGCCGTGCCAGGGCGCAGCGGCTTGTACGAAGAAATGGTCATGGCAGCCATCCACCTGAATATCGGTTATTACGGCTGGCGGGAAGGGACGAATGTCTCTCTGCGTTTCGCCGATGGCAGCACCCTGCGCATCCATCCGTTGGTAAACGCCGGCACAGCCGGATTGCAGAACCTGTTTGCCAAGCTGTATGAACCCGCCGGTTGGAGAGAAGCATTGTACGGACAGGAGAACTTCCTGGCGCGCTACGCGCAACTGTTCGGCGACGCATGGCAGCGGGCGGAGGCTGCCGGTCCGCTGTTACCAGTTGGGTTGTCTCAACCAACGCTGGAACTACCCTTCGCAGCGGGCGAGCGTTGGAGCCTGAGCGGCGGACCGCATACCTCCTGGAATGCCGGCACCCCACGCGGCGCACTAGACTTCTCTCCAGTGACCGATGAAGCGGTATGTGCAGTATCTCGCGCCTGGGCGCGCGCTGCCGCCCCGGGTGTGGTTGTAAGATCCGCGCACAACGTCCTGGCGTTGGATCTGGACGGCGACGGCTACGAAGGCACAGGCTGGGTTCTAATTTATCTGCACCTGGCTTCAATAGATATGGCTCCGGTTGGGACAATTGTCGAGCTCGACGCTCCCTTGGGACACCCATCTTGTGAGCGTGGTAGATCCACCGGCAAGCACGTCCACCTGGCTCGTAAGTACAATGGCGAATGGCTGGCTGCCGATGAGCCGCTGCCGTTCGTATTGAGCATGTGGCGGGCAATAGCCAGCGAGCGCAATTACCAGGGGGCTTTGGTGAAAGATGGTGAAGAAGTTGTCGCTAACCCGTCGGGAAGTCGAAGTTCGATCATCATCCGTTAAACCCAACCGCGCAAGTTCGCATTAGACCACCTTACTGACTTCATCCATCTTCAGGCTGATCACCTGGCTGGTGGAATCCTTGCCCATCGTAACGCCGTAGATGACGTCCGCCGCCTGGACGGTGTTGCGGTTATGTGTGACCACGATGAATTGGGTGTTCTGGCTCAGTTCGCGCAATAGCTCGCGAAAGCGCCCGACATTAGCCTCATCGAGCATTGCATCCACTTCATCAAGTACACAAAAGGGCGTGGGCGAAATTTTGATCAGGGCAAAAACCAGGGCTGCCGCAGTCAAGCTGCGCTCCCCGCCAGAAAGCAGTGAGAGCCCCTGCACCCGCCGACCCGGCAGCCGGGCTTCAATGTCAATCCCGGCATTAGTGATATCTTCGGAATTGGTGAGTTTGAGACGTGCAGAACCACCGCCAAAGAGGCGGGTGAACAAAGCGCTGAATTCCTCCGCCACAGCCTCAAAAGTGTTGCGCAACTCACGCTCCATTAAATCATCCAACTCTAGAATCGCCTGACGCACATCAGCTTCGGCTTTTTCTAGGTCGGCAACCTGGGTGGTCATGAACTCATAGCGCTCTTTGACCTGTTGATACTCACTCTGAGCTTCAGGGTTCACCGGACCAATGCGACGCAATAACTGGCGTTGTTGCTTAAGGTTCTCTTCAATCTCTGGGGAAAGCTGGGTGAGGCGCGGCAACTGCTCCACCATACCCTCCAGGGGTAGCGGGGTGGGACCGGAAATATCCTCCTCGTAATCGAACGCTACCAGCCCAAAATCATCCTGGATGCGCTGGCGCAAAACGTCCAACGCCTCCTGGGCGCGTCCGAGACCGATGCGCGCCTGGGCGTGAGTGTGTTCGGCAAGGGTGAGCGCCTGGCGCGCCTGCGATTCTGCTGCTTGACGCTCGCTCTGTTGGTGATCAAGGCTTTCCAGTTCTGCTTCTGCGGGTTCAATGAGCTGGCGCAGCGCTTCAATCTGTTCGCTGATCTTTGCCTCCATCTCACGCCAGCCAAGGCGCTCGGCTTCGATCTCTTGTAAGCCCTTCAGCAACGCCTGACGGCGCTCGGCAGCAGCAGCCAACGCCAATTGGGCGCGGGAGAGCAAATCCTTTTGTTCCGCAAGGCGCAGGCGCGCTTCTTCCAATGAGCGACGATTGGCTTCAACCAGAGCGTTCCAGTAAGCCTGCTGGGTGCGGAATTCATCCAAACCAAGTTCCTCCAGCGCCAGGCTGAATTTGCGCATGTCCTCCTGAGCAACCGCAATTTCAGTCGCTAGCAATGAAAGCGCTGAGCGAGATTGCTGCAAAGCTTGCTCTTGACGGGCGATGCCCGATTCGATCTGATCGCGCTGGGCGCTCAACCAGGCGCGATTCCGATCCGCTTGCTCAAGCGCAACCACATCAGAAGCATGCGCTGCGCGCGCTTGCTCTTCCACCTGCCGGGCGTGGTCTAAAGCAGCCTGTAGATCAGACCCTTGTTTGCGCAAGGCTTCCAACTCGCTCTGCAGGCGGACGTAAGCTTGCTCCACCTCTGCCAGACGCCCTTCCGCCTTGTCCAGAGTGTTAGCCAGTTCCTTGCGCTGCCTGGGGCGGCTGAGGGTGGCAGGTTTGCCCTCCACGCCGACTACCACTGCGCCGCTGGCGTGGAACACCTCTCCGCGCAGCGTCACGGCGCGCACACCCACTGGTTGTCCCTTGAGCAGGCGCCGCGCCGACTGGCGGTCAGGGACAATCAGGGTGTTGCCCAGCAGGAGCTCAAGAACCGGGCGGAGATCAGCCGGGGCGTCCATCAGGTCTGCTGCAAGTCCAAGCGCTCCATCTTCAACGATCTTCAGACGCCTGGCGGCTTTGAGCTGGTCTAGCGGAATCAAGACACCACGCGTTGCCTGTGCTGCTAGCAGATCCAACGCCAGCTCTTCATCAGCGCCGCTATCCAATACCAACGCATCCAGGTACTCGCCCAGAGCAGCAGCGATCGCGGTTTCGAGCTCGGCAGGCACCTCCAGCAAACTGCTCAACACGCCGCGCGCCCCTCTCAGGCGCGATTGACGCGCCGCCTGCAACAAAACCGCCGCTCCGCTGGCATAGCCGCTGAGCGAAGCTTCTGCCTGAGCCAGCAGGTCTAGCTGGGCGCGCAGACGGTCCACTTGCGCCTGGGCAGCGGCGCGTTGCTCCAGCAGTTCAAGCCGGGCGGATTCTAACTTATCCAGGCGGCTTTTGTGCTCATCCATGATAGCCTCAGCCCGGAGTCGCTCAGCCTCAGCCTGGGCGAGCGCTTCGCCGGCGGCAGCCAGGCGCTTTTGCGCCTGGTCGCGGTCTACCTCCGCCTTCACCAGCGCCTGCTGAACGGTCTGCAATGCCTGACGTTGACCGGAGAGCTGGGAAGCAGCTTCCTCGAGGCGCGCCTGGAGCTGTCCCTGGCGCGCCTGAAGCTCTGCCACATTCTGGTGTGCGGCTTGCAATTGGGATTCAACAAGCTGGCGCTCGGTCTGACGCCCCACCATTGCAGCCATTGTAGCTTCAGCCTGCGCCTGTGCCTCGAAAAGCTCAGCTTCCAGGCGCTTTACTGCTTCAAGCGCGGTAGCGTACCGCTCTTGCTGCACTGCCTGCTCCCCCTCCAGGCGGGCATATTCTTGCTCCAAGTTCTGCGCTTGTTCCTGCTGAATGCGGATGCGCTCATCAGCCACTGCGAGCTGACGGCTAATTTGCTCGCGGCGGGCGTGCAGGTCGGCTTGTTGGCGATGCCAATCGTTGAGCCGGGCGCGCAGTTCGACGGTTCGCCCGCGTAAGGCGTCTAATTCCTTCGCCAGGGCTGCCTGCTCTTGCCGCGCCTGGAGCAATTCTTTTTCCTTCAAACGGGCGACTTGACGAGCAGCAGCCAGCTCCTTTTGAGCATTGTGCCAGTGATAACCGTACCATTCGCGCAACAGGAGACGTAGGTTGGATTTCACTTGCTCATATTCCTGAGCGCGCCGCGCCTGTCGTTCCAGGCTGTGCAAGCGCGGCCGAAGCTCTGCCAGAATATCCTGGACGCGCTCCAGGTTACGGCGGGTGGTTTCCAGGCGACGGATCGACTCTTCGCGGCGAGAGCGATACAGTCCGATGCCAGCAGCTTCCTCGAATAAACGGCGGCGCTCCTCGGGTTTGAGCGCCAGAGCCGCATCCACAACCCCCTGGCCGATGATGGTATAGGTGCGCTCAGCCAGTCCAGAGCGGGCTAGAAGCTCGGTGACGTCTTTCAGACGCACTCGCTGACCATTGATCAAATATTCGTTCTCGCCATCGCGGTAAGCGCGGCGAGTGATGGCAACCTCACTGAAATCGATCGGCAACCAGCCATCCGAGTTATCGAAGACCACAGTCGCTGAAGCCATGCCGGCACGTGGGCGCTGCTCTGAGCCGGAGAAGATCATGTCTTCTGTGCGTTTTCCGCGCAGCAAACTGTAAGATTGCTCGCCCAGCACCCAGCGCATGCTGTCGGCAATGTTAGATTTTCCCGAGCCGTTCGGTCCAACAATGCAGGTGACAGCGCCCGCGAACTCAAACACGGTACGGCTGGCAAAAGTCTTATAACCAACTAACTCAAGCGATTTCAATCGAGAGGGCATACCAGCCGACCTGGTTCACAGATTGGTATCCAACCCCAACTTTTTTAAAGCGGCGCGCGCCGCCTGCTTAGCCGCCATCTGCTTGCTGTAACCTTCGCCGCGCCCATAGGTTTCGCCGTTTACGATGACCTCCACCTCGAAGGTCTTAGCGTGATCTGGACCCCGCGCGGCGACAGTTCGATACTCCGGGGGCTTAAATCCATTGGCTTGTAACCATTCCTGGAGCAGGCTCTTGGGATCCTGGTCTTTGTTTGAAGAGAGAATATCGCTAACCGCCTGGCGCAGCAAAGGATAGACAAAGGCTTCCACCGCTGGAATTCCAGCATTCAGGTATAGAGCGCCGATCAGGGCTTCGAAAGCCGCGCAGAGCACAGCCTGGCGTTGGCGACCGCCGCCCTCCATCTCCCCCCGTCCCAGACGGAGCGCGCCGGGCAAGCCAATTTGGCGGGCGAATTCCGCCAGTTGATCAGTGCGCACTAACGCAGAACGCAAGCGCGTTAAATCGCCCTCCGCCATCTCGGGAAAACGGTTATATAACCAAGCGCCCACAAGAAAATCCAGCACAGCGTCGCCCAAAAATTCCAGGCGTTCATTATCCTCCAGCGCATCCGGATGTTCATTCAGATAAGAGCGATGTGTCAGCGCCCGGTTGAGGAGCAGGTTGTCGGTGAAAGGCAAGCCAAGGCGCCTTGCGAATTCTTGAGGGGTTTCAACCAGTGTGTCACTCGCTCCTGCACTGGGCTTTTCAACGGGAGCTCTGGCTGCGGCAGGTTTGTGATCGGTGTTTTCCGCAGCGTCCCCTTGAATATGTTGCATGGCTACCCTCCCAGAACTCAAGGGGCGGCAGACTCCCACCTATTGGGTTGAGCGTCTGCCGTTCCATCAGTTCTCACCAGTCTGTGGGTTGGAATACTAGTCTCCACAGCTTCCAAAATCGTCCGTGTTATTAAGGCAGTATGCCCCTCACGCCTGCCCCATTTTACACCAATCGGACCAGTCATGGATATGCCCGGATCACCAACACTGCATTGTGACCGCCAAAACCAAAGGCGTTGCTGATCGCCACTCGCAACGGCACCTGGCGCGCCTGGTTGGGCACATAATCCAGATCGCACTCGGGATCCGGAGTTTGATAGTGGATGGTTGGTGGCACCACCTGATCGCGCACAGCCTGAACGCAAAAGATCGCCTCCAGAGCGCCGGTTGCGCCCATCATGTGACCTGTCATTGACTTGGTAGACGAGATCGGGATACGATAAGCCAGCTCGCCAAAAGCAGCTTTGATGGCGCGGGTTTCCGATTTGTCGTTGAGTTCGGTGCCGGTCCCATGAGCGTTGATATAACCCACCTCATCAGGGTTAACTTCCGCTGCCTGCAGCGCCAGGCGGATCGCCATCGCTCCACCAGAACCATCCTCAAGGGGCGCGGTGATATGGTAGCCATCGGCGCTGGCGGCGTAACCCGCCAGTTCAGCCAGGATATCCGCACCGCGGGCGCGAGCAAAACTCTCGCGTTCCAACACCATGATCGCTGCGCCTTCGCCCATCACCAGACCATCTCGATTTAGATCAAAGGGCTGCGGCACCATAGAATAATCCTCATTACGACGTGAGATTGCGCCTGCGCGGTCGAAAGCCGTTATCCCGATGCCGGTTATAGTGGCTTCAGAGGCGCCCGCAATCGCCACATCAATCACGCCCAGGCGCAAGAGCATCCAGGCTACCCCAATGCCATCGGCGCCGGAGGCGCATGCCGAACCTACCGAAAAACAAGGTCCTGTAAAACCGTAATCAATGCTGATCAGACCCGCCGCGCCATTGGACATCAGCATAGGGATTATGAAAGGGCTGACTCTTCGGGGGCTCTCTAGAAAATAGGTATAGATGCCCTGCTGCAGGCTGGTCAAACCGCCAATGGCTGACGAGACGATCACGCCCACCCGGTTAGCTTGTGCGGGTGGGATTTGCAGGCCCGCCTGGCGGATGGCTTCCTGGGCAGCCGCGGTAGCGAATTGTTCGAACCGGTCGCGTCGGCGGACTTCTTTGGCATCCATATAATTCTCGGGGCGAAATCCCTTGACTTCGCAGGCGATCCGCACCGGTAGCTCAGAGGCGTCAAACAGGGTAATCTGCCCAACGCCGGAGACGCCCTTGAGAGCATTTTGCCAGGATTCTTCCGCAGTGAGACCGATTGGGCTGACTGCTCCAAGACCAGTGATGACAATGCGCTCTTGCATACGATACCCTCATAGCAGAAAAGATAACGATGGTGCCCCAATTGACGCCAGGAAAACCACCGCTGCTGGGTGGCTTCGAGGATGGGTGTAATTGTAGTCGGAATTAGGGCAGGTTACAAGACACATATTCTGTGGTGATTATCCATAAATCTAGAGGAGCAGACCCTGAGCGCATTGGTTGCCCCACCGGCGAACTTGTTGCCGGAAAAATGATTGCAGACGATCCTTTGCCTAGCTGTGCTATACATCCTGACCAACGATACATCAGTCATTGCTGCCATAACTTTAAGTGTTTCGCCTCAGGAAGCAGAAAGTGGGGCGGCTGTATCGTGTTTTAGAGCATAAGCGCTACAATCATCATCCTCTGTTCTAAGGTACATACCGGGTGGCTTGCAGCACGGTTGCCCAAGCGTCGCTTGCCTGGTAGCGGCGTCGAGCCGGTCAAGATGGAGAAGCCCTGCATCCTGTTACACAGCCTGAGCGCCGTTTGGCAAACTATTTCTGCCCTCTCCTAGACGGCTATCCAGCCGTTCCCTCACCACCTTTTTCGACGTGAATCATTTATGGGTAATCACCACGAAAATAGTGATTGACACCCCCTTTTTTTTTTGTAAAATAATTTACAGGGGGCTGAACCAGGGATAATCAATGCAGCCTGCATCATGTAATTAGATACGATAGACAATGCTAATGAGGCATATAATGGCGCGACAGAGGAAAAACGTCTTACTCTTGATCATAATCCTCTCTTTAACCCAGGTTGCCCAAGCCAATGATGGCAGTTGATAGTGCAAGGTATTTTCTGTAATTTGGTCTGGTGACCCTTGGTAAAGAACCTTAAGAACTGAAAATCTGGCTGGGGAAAAGTGGACAGCAAAGAACGCTGACCACTTTCCCACAGCCTC